>Ga0153975_1000004_pt1 | contig 286517 bp, 251 predicted proteins | sample TSGA059MetaG_FD_104694 | JGI IMG/M metagenome (GOLD analysis project Ga0153975, IMG submission 104694) | Attine ant fungus gardens microbial communities from Georgia, USA - TSGA059 MetaG | ecosystem: Host-associated > Fungi > Mycelium > Unclassified | place: USA: Georgia, Yuchi Wildlife... | reverse complement strand
GTCTGATAAATTGTTAAAGAGCGTTGCGAGCAGTGCCGAGGCTTCCTGTCGCGAGGTGGCGTATATTACGCTTTCCTCCTTCGGAGTCAACTTCTTTTTGAGAAGTTTTTCCGGCGGTTCAGATACTTCCTGAACCTCCTGAGTCGCTGGCCTGTAAGCCGTTGTGCCGTCTCAGTGGTTGCGCATTATAGACAGGCTCTTCGGGAACGCAAGCAGTAATCTTAACTTTTTTACTGCCTGCTGAAAGTTCACGCGAAACGCTGCTTTTTAGCCCTGTTTGATACGTGCCGGCAGCTCTTTCAGGCTATTTAGCACCCAATCGGCTGCGGCTTCGCCTTCAGCAGTGACGGGCTTACCGCTACGCACTAATACTTTTTTACCCACTCCAGCAGCTTTTGCCGCCAGCATGTCTTCAATCTTGTCGCCAACCATATAAGAAGAAGCCATATCAATGTTCAGCTCCTGCTGAGCAGTGAGCAACATTCCCGGCTCTGGTTTACGGCAGTCACAGGACTGGCGTAACTCTTCTACTATTGCTTCGGGATGATGCGGGCAGAAATAGATACCGTCGAGGTCGACATCGCGGTCGGCCAGTGACCAGTCCATCCATTCGGTCAGCTGCATAAACTGATCTTCACTAAACATGCCACGGGCAATACCGGACTGGTTAGTCACCAGCACCAGCGCAAAGCCCATCCTCTTCAGTTCACGCATGGCATCAATGACGCCATCGATAAACTCGAAGTTATCGATTTCAGAGACATAACCGTGATCGACATTAATAGTGCCGTCTCGATCGAGGAAAATTGCGGGGACCTTGTCAGCCACGTAGTAACTCCTGCTACAAAATTTGCCGTAGAGTATCGCATGATTGCCTGAAAAGAGAGAATGGCAGTTTGAATGACTTCGATTGATTTAGACGTCTGGATGCCTTAACATCCACTCGCAATCCCGGAAGCGCGGGATGGATTGATCATTTACGCCACGGATAATTCCCATCACGATAATAAATAACTCAATGATAAAACTTTCAAATATCACCAAAGTGTTCCAGCAGGGTTCACGGACTATCACAGCGCTGTCGGATGTCAGCCTGCACGTTCCCGCCGGACAAATTTATGGCGTGATCGGCGCATCCGGTGCGGGTAAAAGTACCCTGATCCGCTGCGTTAATTTGCTGGAGCGCCCCACTTCCGGTAGCGTGCTGGTTGATGGTCAGGACCTGACTACCCTTTCAGAAGGGCAGCTCACGCTGGCACGCCGCCAGATTGGTATGATCTTCCAGCACTTCAATCTGCTGAACTCACGCACCGTAGCCGGCAACGTCGCGCTGCCGCTTGAGCTGGGAAATCTGTCCAGAACCGAAATTAAAGCGCGCGTCAGTGAGCTGCTGGAGCTGGTCGGCCTGTCAGACAAGCATGACACCTGGCCAGCCAATCTTTCCGGCGGCCAGAAACAGCGCGTGGCCATTGCTCGTGCGCTGGCCACCAATCCCAAAGTGCTGCTGTGCGATGAAGCCACCAGCGCGCTGGACCCGGCAACCACGCGCTCAATCCTCGAACTGCTGAAAGATATCAACCGTCGTCTGGGCATTACCATCCTGCTGATCACCCATGAAATGGATGTGGTGAAACGCATCTGCGACTGCGTGGCCGTCATCAGCAATGGCGAACTGATTGAGCAGGATACCGTCAGTGAAGTGTTCTCCCATCCGAAGACGCCACTGGCGCAGCAGTTTATTCAGTCAACGTTGCATCTGGACATCCCGGAGGACTACCTCAAGCGCCTGTCGCCAGAAGCGAGTGCGACCACCGTCCCTCTGCTGCGCCTGGAGTTTACCGGTCAGTCTGTCGATGCGCCGCTGCTTTCTGAGTCAGCACGCCGTTTTAACGTTAACAACAATATTATTAGCGCGCAGATGGATTACGCCGGTGGTGTGAAGTTCGGCATCATGCTGGCGGAGATCCACGGTGAGGCAGCCGACACCCAGGCCGCCATCGCGTTCCTGCACGAGCATCATGTAAAGGTAGAGGTATTAGGTTATGTCTGAGGCAATGATGTGGTTACTGGGCCGGGGCATTTGGGAAACGCTGATGATGACCTTTGTCTCTGGCTTTTTCGGCTTCGTGTTGGGCCTGCCAACAGGCGTTCTTCTCTATGTCACTCGCCCGGGTCAGATTGTGGCGAATGCCAAACTCTATCGCGTGCTCTCCGCTGCGGTAAATATCTTCCGCTCGATTCCGTTCATTATCCTGCTGGTCTGGATGATCCCGTTCACGCGCATTATCGTCGGCACCTCCATTGGTTTGCAGGCCGCTATCGTGCCGCTGACCGTTGGCGCTGCCCCCTTTATTGCCCGCATGGTGGAAAATGCGCTGCTTGAGCTGCCAACCGGACTGATCGAAGCTTCCCGCGCAATGGGGGCCACCCCATTACAGATCATCCGCAAGGTTCTGCTGCCGGAAGCACTGCCGGGTCTGGTGAATGCCGCTACTATTACTCTGATTACCCTGGTCGGCTACTCAGCAATGGGTGGCGCCGTCGGCGCAGGCGGTCTGGGTCAGATTGGCTATCAGTATGGCTATATCGGCTATAACGCCACCGTGATGAACACGGTATTAGTCCTGCTGGTTGTTTTGGTGTATTTGATTCAGTTCTGTGGCGATCGCATTGTTCGTGCGGTCACCCACAAGTAAACACAACAGTAATTTCTCTCTATTTAAGGAAGGGATATGTCTTTTAATCTTAAAACGTTTGCCGCAGTAGGCGCTCTGATTGGTACCCTGGCATTAGTTGGATGCGATCAGAAAGAGAAAGATCCAAACCACATCAAGGTTGGTGTGATCGTTGGTTCTGAGCAGCAGGTTGCCGAAGTGGCAGCCAAAGTGGCGAAAGAGAAATACGGTCTGGATGTTGAGCTGGTGACCTTCAATGACTACGTACTGCCGAACGAAGCGCTGAGCAAAGGCGATATTGACGCCAATGCCTTCCAGCATAAACCTTACCTCGATCAGCAGATTAAAGATCGTGGCTACAAGCTGGTTTCCGTGGGTAGCACCTTTGTTTACCCGATCGCGGGTTACTCTAAGAAGATCAAATCTCTGGACGAACTGCAGAACGGCGCACAGGTTGCTATCCCGAATGACCCCACTAACCTCGGCCGTTCCCTGCTGCTGCTACAGAAAGTGGGCCTGATCAAACTGAAAGAGGGTGTTGGCCTGCTGCCAACCTCACTGGATGTGGTTGAGAACCCGAAAAACCTGAAGCTGGTAGAGCTGGAAGCACCGCAGCTACCACGTTCACTGGACGATCAGCAGATCGCACTGGCAGTGATCAATACCACTTACGCCAGCCAGATCAACCTGACTCCAGCGAAAGACGGCATCTTTGTTGAAGACAAAGACTCCCCTTACGTTAACCTGATCGTGGCGCGCGAAGACAACAAAGACGCGGAAAACGTGAAGAAATTCGTGCAGGCTTACCAGTCTGACGAAGTCAACGACGCCGCTAATAAAGTGTTTAACGGTGGCGCAGTAAAAGGCTGGTAACCAGCCGCATGCGGGCAGCGCCAGCTGCCCGCAGCTCAATAGATATTGCCAGATGTGCCTGCCTGATGCTCTCCGCTTGTTATTTCCGTTCCAGCTTGCTTCAATAACGCCACTTTATCGATCATGAGGATTTTCCCATGCGTTTTTTACCGCTCTGTTTGTTAGCGCTGACGCTGACAGGGTGTTCGTTATTCCCTAAGCCCTATGAGCCTGTTAAACCTTTTCCGCAGTCAACGCAGACCGATGCTTCCCAGGCGAAACCTGCAGCGCGCCCTGCCCCGGTAAAACTGTATACCGATGCTGCTGACCTGGTGAGCAAGCCTTTCCGTGACCTGGGTGAAGTGTATGGCGACGATTGCCAGAGCAGCTCACAGGACTCACCGCCGAATCTCGCCACCGCGCGTAAACGTATGCAGATTCGGGCATCCGCTATGAAAGCCAACGCTGTGCTGGTGCATAAATGTGAGATCGTCACCGCTGCGCAGGGCTGCTATCGTCAAGCGATTTGCCAGGGCTCCGCACTGAAAGTCAGCAATCAATGAGTGCATTCTCCTTCTCCCAGATTGGTGTGATCCACTCTCCGTGGAAGGAAAAGTTCGCCGTTCCCCGTCAGCCTGGTTTGATTCAGGATGGCGGTGGAGAACTCCACTTCGCAGCGCCGTATAACCACCCGGAAGCCGTGCGCGGCCTGGAAGCGTTCAGCCATCTGTGGCTGCTTTTTGTCTTCCATCAAACGATGGAAGGCGGCTGGCGCCCAACGGTCAGGCCCCCGCGCCTGGGCGGTAATGCCCGCATGGGCGTGTTTGCCACCCGTTCGACCTTCCGCCCTAACCCCATCGGCATGTCGCTGGTCGAGTTAAAAGGTATTCGCGTTGAGAAGCAGCAGGTGATCCTCGAACTCGGCAGTCTGGACCTGGTCGACGGCACGCCGATCGTCGATATCAAGCCGTACCTCCCCTTCGCTGAGGCGCTGCCCGATGCTCGCGCCGGATTTGCCCAGCAGGCTCCGCAGGCGGACATGCCGGTGAGCTTTACGCCTGAAGCGCAGCAGCAGCTGGCTCTGCATCTGCGCCACTACCCCCACCTTGAGCGTTTTATTCAGCAGGTACTGGCGCAGGACCCACGTCCGGCCTATCGTAAAGGGGAAGAGCCCGATCGCGAATACGCCGCCTGGCTGCTGGAGTTCAACGTGCGCTGGCGCGTTACGCTTAGCGGCACCGAAGTAATTGCCATCGACCCACGTTAATTTCTTCCGGCATCTTTTGAGTCACCTGTCACGCTGGTACACTAGCGTCCACGTTTTTTTTGGCTCTCTGCGTTCATATGGAATCGTAACTCATGCGTACTACTCAATATCTGCTCTCCACACTTAAGGAGACACCTGCCGACGCTGAAGTGATCAGCCACCAGCTGATGCTGCGCGCCGGGATGATCCGTAAACTGGCTTCCGGCCTGTATACCTGGCTGCCGACGGGGTTGCGCGTGCTGAAAAAAGTCGAAAATATCGTGCGCGAAGAGATGAATAACGCCGGTGCGATTGAGATTTCCATGCCGGTGGTGCAGCCCGCGGATTTATGGCAGGAGAGTGGACGCTGGGAGCAGTACGGCCCGGAACTGCTGCGTTTTGTTGATCGTGGCGAGCGTCCGTTTGTTCTCGGCCCAACGCACGAAGAGGTGATCACCGACCTGATCCGCAACGAGCTGAGCTCTTATAAGCAGCTGCCGCTGAACCTGTTCCAGATCCAGACTAAATTCCGTGATGAAGTGCGCCCGCGCTTTGGCGTGATGCGTTCACGTGAATTCATCATGAAGGATGCCTACTCTTTCCACACGACCCAGGAGTCGCTGCAGGAAACCTACGACGCCATGTATCGCGCCTACAGCCAGATCTTCACCCGCATGGGTCTGAATTTCCGTGCGGTGGATGCCGACACCGGTTCGATTGGCGGCAGCGCTTCTCACGAGTTCCAGGTGCTGGCACAGAGCGGTGAGGATGATGTGGTGTTCTCTACCGAGTCAGACTACGCGGCAAATATGGAAAAAGCGGAGGCCGTTGCTCCTGCTGCTGGCCGCGCTGCTGCGACTCAGGAGATGACGCAGTTCGCTACGCCGAACGCCAAAACCATCGCTGAGCTGGTTGAGCAGTATAATCTGCCGATCGAAAAAACCGTGAAAACGCTGATGGTAAAAGCCACCAAAGAAAGCGGCCATACGCTGGTTGCCCTGCTGCTGCGCGGCGACCACGAGCTGAATGAAATCAAAGCTGAGAAGATTGATATCGTTGACGCGCCGCTGACTTTCGCCACGGAAGAAGAGATCCGTGCGCTGGTCAATGCAGGTCCAGGTTCACTCGGCCCGGTCGGTCTGAATATGCCGATCGTTGCGGACCGTACCGTTGCGGCAATGAGCGACTTCAGCGCGGGTGCCAATATTGACGGTCAGCACCTGAAAGGCATCAACTGGGAACGCGACCTGCCATTACCACGCGTGGCCGATCTGCGTAACGTGGTTGAAGGCGATGCCAGCCCGGACGGAAAAGGCACGCTGCTGATCAAACGCGGTATCGAAGTGGGCCATATCTTCCAGCTCGGGACGAAGTATTCCGAAGCGATGAAAGCCTCGGTACAGGGTGAAGATGGCCGTAACCAGATTATGACCATGGGCTGCTACGGTATTGGTATTACCCGCATCGTGGCCGCTGCCATTGAGCAGAATCACGATGAGCGCGGCATCATCTGGTCCCCGGCGCTGGCACCTTTCCAGGTGGCTATCCTGCCAATGAACATGCAGAAGTCGTTCCGCGTCAAAGAGCTGGCGGAAGAGCTGTACAGCACGCTGCGTGCCAAAGGTATTGATGTGATTCTGGATGACCGCAAAGAGCGTCCGGGCGTGATGTTTGCCGATATGGAACTGATCGGCGTGCCGCACACCATCGTCATCGGCGACCGTAATCTCGACAGCGAAGAAGTGGAATACAAATCACGCCGTGAAGGTGAGAAGCGTATGATCAAAACCAATGAAATCGTTGATTTCCTGGTGAGCGAGCTGGCGGTTTAAGATTCCCCCCGCTGAGCCACACGTTCAGAGATAAAAAAGCCACCGCATGCGGTGGCTTTTTCTTTTTAGCTGAGCGCTGTCAGAGCCTGGTCTTGCTCCTGTAGCGCCCGCATCGTCTGATGGCGCTGCCAGTAGTGACTCAGGGTGTATTTAAACACCTCAATATCCTTCTTCAGGCCAGGCAGACGGATCTCACTGCGTTTTTTACCCGCTGCATTAGGCTGAACGTGTTGCAGGTACAGCACGTCAGTGCCAAAGCGGCGAATCACATTGATATTTTTGATGTTATCCCACGGCAACAACTCGGCGGTCAGTGGCTTTATAATCCCCTGATATGCGATCTCAATCTGGCTACCATCTTTCAGCGTCCAGGCAACCGGCGGGAAATGCTTCAGCACCAGCGCCGTCTCTTCCTCTCCCTCAGGCAAATAACGCCATGCCAGGCTGACTTCATGGGCGGAAGAGAAGTCACGCTCATATTTCTGCCACAGATGTTGCTCAATCTCTGCCGCTACCGGCATCAGGTCAACCCAACTCTCCGTCGGTAATTGCGCCGCGATCGCGGCGTAGCCGGTTTCATCCACCGTATAGCCGACGTTGCGCATACGCTCTGCCAGCGGTGGGTGTGAATCAAACGGGTGCGGCACATTCTGTTCACGCATCATGCCGATAAAATCCGGTGAACTGACGTGCTGTGGCAGGCCCTGAGCAATCGCTTTGCTGATACCCAGTTCATTCTGATGCAGGGTTTTATTATCAAACAGGGTCTGCTCAACTTCGCTGCGATAGCTGGCATAAGCAGAGATTTTAATCAGGGACTCGACAATCGCCGCAGGGGCAATCAGGCTGGCGGCATTACGGTCGGCAACGAATTCACGCTGGCGGCTGTTGCGCTGCCACGCCAGTTCAAACAGCATGCGATAGAGGCAAAGGGGATAATAGACCATCACCGTAGAGATATCTTTTCTCATCAGATGGAGGTACTGATCAAAACGATGGAGCTTCGGCCCCAGTAAGGCACCTGATGCCGTATCGCCTGCATGCAGATGGGTTAACTCATGCACCATGACGCCATCAGCCTGCGCGGTAGTCAACTGGCGCAGCAACGGGATGCTGACATACAGCTTGCGGCCGTCAAGGGCCTCTCCTTCGAGGCTCAAAGGCGCTTCGGTCACATAAAAGTTGGTATCGATACCGGCAATAATATGGTCCGGTGGTGCCGTTCCGACCTGCGAGGCCAGCGTATCAATGCGCGCCCACAGGGCCGGCGCTGCCTCACGCGTCACCACATCGCCTTCAACATCCTCTTCCGGCGGCAGCTTTTTGAAGATGCCCCTGATCATATAGTACATCGCAACCAGCACCAGCAGCCCCATCGCCATCACCAGCTTCGGATAATAGGTTTGGGTAAAGAATGCCGTTCCCCAGAAGGAGAGCCAGACCAGCATTCCCCCCTGAACCAGCACTTCCAGCGCACTCGCCAGCATCAGGAACGGACGTGCCAGCGTCAGGCTTTGCAACTGACCCTGACGACTTTTAAATGCCAGCATGCTGAACAGCACAATCATGCCCAGCATGACGACGCCGCCCACCAGCGTCCAGAAGGCCACTTTATCGATCATCCAGAACTGCCACAGCTCTGATTTCTCCGCACAGACGGCACTCTTATAGTCGAGCAGATCATCCGGCACTGGGCCACACGCGCTGGACGGCGGGTTCTGATGCAGGAAAGTGGTGAGTTTATTGACGTCCTGGCCCTGACCACGTGCATCATCAATAAAGAGCGCACTGTATTCCTGATCCAGTTGACGCGTGCCATATTCGGCAAACAGCAGCGTAATAGTGGGGATGAGAAAAAGCGTGACTAAAAGCCAGAAGAATACCCGGGTATATCCTTTTTTCAATGCCGTTAATTCGTTCAAGATAATAAACTCGCAATTTGTGTGTTAAAAGAAAAAGCTGCTTATATCAGGCAATGGCGAAAGAGAGATCTCTCTGCAGAATGAAAAATGGCGTGAGATCCTTCTCTGGTCATGCGTCAGCTATATTAAAACTTAGGGGAGTCAACACGACCATAAGACAATATTTTAACAGGTGCAACAAGAGGTTAACGTTGCTTTAGGATTATTTACCTGGCGCAGGAAAACAGTGCCGTTGCAGAAACGGGAATACTCTGCAACGGAGGAGATTAATTTGAGTTAATTACAGATAAGACCTTTTAAATCACCCGGTATTATTGGCGGAATACCGTTCCGGCATTGACAGTAACTTGCGGTTATTCGCCGTCAGATGATTGAGAACAGCAGCTTTCAGCGTCGCTACGGCAAAAAAAATAAACAACTCAGTCGCCGCGCACTTTGCCGCGCAGCGATTTGGTCGAAGCTTTGCGTGCTTTACCTTCCAGCCGACGTTTTTTGGACGCCATCGTCGGGCGCGTTGCCCGGCGGGTCTTCTCCACCACGGTCAGTTCGACTATCAGATTTTCCAGCCTTTTCAGCGCGGCTTCACGATTCATCTCCTGGCTGCGATACTCCTGCGCCTTAATAATCACCACCCCTTCGGGGGTGATCAGATGGTGGCTAACCGCCAGCATACGCTGCTGATAAAACTCAGGCAGGCTGGAGGTGCGAATATCGAAGCGCAGGTGGATCGCCGTCGAACTCTTATTCACGTTCTGGCCACCGTTGCCCTGCGCTCGGATCGCGGTGATCTCGATTTCGGCATCCGGAATAGTGACGTTACGTGATAAAACAATCATATGCGCTTTCCGGCATCCAGCCACTGCTCGAACTGAATTTCCAGATGATGACTGTTATCTGACAACCAGATAGTGCCATCCTGAATAGTGGCCTGCAGCGTCATCGAACGCGAAGCCAGCTGCACCAGGGCGCTAAGCTGCTCGTCGCTGATATAGCGAATGGTCAGGTTATCATGCTGGGTCAGCTTATTCTGGTTCTGCTGCCACCACGGCTGAGCGGCGCGACCGTTGTAGGTATACAGCCAGACGTGCTGCGAGCGGCTACAGGCCTTTTTGATTCGGCGCTCTTCCGGCAGGCCGAGATCAACCCAAACATCAATGCCGTTATGGTCGTTCAGCTGCCAGATTTCCGGCTCATCTTCCGCGCTCAGGCCGCGGGTGAAGGTCAGGCGTTCGTTGGCATGAACCAGCCATGCCAGCAGGCGCAGCATCAGCCGCTCTTCCGTTTCCGAAGGGTGACGTGCCAGCGTCAGCGTGTTGTCGATAAACACGTTACGGTCCATGTCGGCGACATTGACGGTAGCTTTATAAATCGTAGCTTTAAGTGCCATGAGGTTCCTTATTTCAATTCGCGCCTATTGTAACCTGATGAGTGAGCAAATCACCCGCTTGCGGGCTGATTTCCGATAAATGGCTGTGCTATAGTCGGATAATCGCCAGAGAAAACTCTGAAGGAGGTGCATGTGCCAAAGTATTGTGAGTTAGTTCGCCAAAAATATGCCGAGATAGGCAGTGGCGATCTGGGATACGTGCCGGACGCATTAGCGTGCGTGTTGAAAGCACTTGATGAGGTAGCGGGTAATCCTGAGCTACACTCTTCCATCAGGGAACAGGCAGCCTTTGCTGCCGCAAACTTATTGGTGAGCGACTATGTTGACGAACGAAGCGTATAAACCGATCAACTGTGATGACTACGACAATCTGGAACTCGCCTGCCAGAACAGCTGGCCCCTGTCGCTGACGCTGAAAAATGGCGAACAGCTGACGGCCAAAGCTAAAGATATGGTGTCGCGCAAAAACGTTGAATACCTCAGCATTGAGATCAATGGCGAGGAGCGCCAGCTGCGCCTCGACCATATCGACACCTTTAGCCACCCTGACCTGGGTACTGTAAAGGTCAGCGAGTCCGATTAAGCCCCGTTTTAGCCTGGCGGATCGACGATCCGCCTCTTCATCCTAAGGTTTCAACCCCGCGTAATACGCCGCCAGATCGGCTATATCCTTATCGCTTAGCCCGGCAACGAAGGCCTTCATGACTTCCGCCTGCCCGCCGCTGCGCGCACCGCTTTTGTACGCCTGTAAAGCCTGTTCAAGATACGCCTCATGCTGCCCGGCAAGGTTGGGATAGACTGGCGCAGCCGCTTTGCCGTCGGCGCCGTGGCACGCCATGCAGCGGGCTGATTTCTCCTGCCCGGCGCTGCTGTTGCCCGCGCCGAGCGCAGGCAGGCTGCACGCCAGCAGCATCAGCGCCAAAAGTCGGGTACTCATCATTGATCTCCAGTCAGTTATTTTAGCGGCACCAGTGCAGATGCCAGCAGGCTTCATTTTCCAGCGGCGCGCCCTCGCGGGTGACAAACACGCCAATGGCGGCAATCAAACGATCGCCATAAAAAAGTAACGGGGTGCGCTCACGCAGCCAGGGCGCAACGGCCAGCTCCTGCCACAGCTTTTTCAGCGGGCGGCTGCCTGCACGCCCCTGGATGTGAAAAGCCCCCTGCGCCTGAAAACGAATAGTGACCGCTTCAGCGGGCTGCGGCGCACGCAGCGCAATGCCATGCGCCCCCAGCTGCAGCTGGCCCAGCCCGTCGGGCAGCGCTAATGGCTGCCACGGTGGCGGCCAGTTCAGGCGGATCTCACGCAGCGGCGGGTAAAGCGGTAGCCAGTAGAGGCGATCGCGGAAGCGGCGGATTTGATGGCTGCCCAACCGCAGGCGCGGCTCTGCATCCTCACGGCTGCATGCCACTTCCTGCCAGAGCCGCTGTAATGCCTCGCGCGACGGCATGCTGGCATGATGAGTGGCGATCCAGCGCCGCAGCAGCGCTGCCCGCCGTGCATCGCTCATCTCCAGCAGCGGCGCAATCGACAATGCCCCTTGCTCGTCCACCAGCAGGGCCAGCGATTCGGCCAGCAGCTCATCAAGCAGCTGCTCCTGCTCGCCGCACAGCGCGGCGCTGCGTGCCACGGCGCTGGCAAAATGCGGCCAGCGGTCATTGAGCAACGGCAGCACCTTTAAACGCAGAAAGTTGCGGTCATAGCGCGGGTCCTGATTGCTGTCATCCTTAATCCATGACAGCTGGTGATGCTGCGCCCACGCTTCCAGCTGGCTGCGGCTTACTGCCAGCAGCGGCCGCAGATGGCGATGTTGGCCCAACCAGTGCTGCTGGGGCATCGCGGCCAGACCCGCCGGGCCGCTACCGCGCTTCAGGGCCAGCAGCACCGTTTCACTTTGGTCATCAAGGTGCTGGGCGGTCAGCAGCGCCTCGTCCGGCAGCAGCAGCTGGCTGAACGCGTCGTAGCGCGCGGTGCGGGCCGCGGCTTCGATCCCGCCTGCGCGCGCATCAATCTGCACTCTCACCACCTCAAGCGGCACCTGCCACTGCGCGCACTGCTGCTCACAGTGTGCCACCCAGCTATCCGCCAGCGGATTCAGCCCGTGATGGATATGAACCGCCCGCAGCTGCAGCTCCGGCCGCTGGTTTCTCAGCAGCACCAGCTGATGCAGCAGCACGCTGGAATCCAACCCACCGCTGTAGGCCAGCAGCACAGCAGGCTGTGACGCAAGTGCGCGTTCAAGATGGGCGATGGCAGACATGGGCGTTCCTGCAATAATGAAAAGGCTTAAATTACCGAATAATTGGCGCCCCTCGGGGGCCGACTTTGGCTGCAGCAAGGCAGCAAGTCAATGACAAATCGGTCAGGAACGGATTTGAACAGCACGGGTGCTGCCCGCAGGGTCAGCCCCAGGGAAGAGGCTTATTCATCTCCGGGAGCTTACGCCAGTGAGTGACCGGGTTGAATGCACGCAGCTAACGCAGCTGCGGCTTCAAGAATGACGGCTATTTTAAGCCTGGTAGAGCTCCAGCGGCAACCCATCCGGATCGTTAAAAAAGGTAAAACGCTTATCGGTCAGTGGGTCGACGCGGATCTCCTCACAGCGCACGCCGTGAGTTTCCAAATACTGCTTTGCGGCGTCAATATCATCGACGCTGAAGGCCAGATGGCGCAGACCACAGGCTTCCGGCTGCGTCGGGCGCGCGGGCGGCTGCGGGAAGGAGAACAGCTCAATCGTATAGTCACCGTTCAGCGCCAGATCCCCTTTCCACGAATCACGCGCCTCACGGTAGACTTCTTCCATCAGGGTAAAACCGAGGATATTGCAGTAAAAATCGCGGCTGGCCGGATAATCCCGCGCAATAATCGCGATGTGGTGCACTTTTTTTAACTGTAAACCTGACATACCTGCTCCTGTTAAACACTTCTCCGTCACGTTATCCGGCCCCCTTCGATAGCGCAATGGCATGATTCTGGAAAGCGATATCAGATAATGGCGTCCGCTTTCAGCACCCGCACCAGATACTGCCCCTCGTCGGTCAGCGTCGCGCCGTGAATATCGGTTTCAAAGCCCGGATAGTGCTGCCCAATGGTACAGAGCATCAGCAGGAAATCGAGCACCGCCCGGCTCTGTTCGGTAATCACCTCCCCTGGCATTACCACAGGCACGCCCGGCGGGTAAGGCAGGATCATATTGGCCGAGATGCGCCCGACCATTTCGCTCAGCGGCACGGTCTCAACATTGCCCTTCACCTGCTGCTGGAAAGCCTGATGCGGCGTCAGCTTCATCTCCGGCAGCGTGGCAAAGGCCTGCAGCATCAGGCGCGGCAGATCGTGCTGGCGGATCAGGCTATGGATCCCCTGCGCCAGATCCTGAATGCGCGTATGACGGTAGAAGTCCGGATCCTCAGCATACAGATCCGGCAGCATATTCTTCACCCGCAGGTTGAGATCGTACGCGCGTTTGAACTCGGTCAGCCCGCGCAGTACGCTCATTGCCTTGGTTTTATCAATGCCGATGCTGAACAGGAACAGCAGATTGTACGGCCCGGTTTTCTCCACCACCACGCCGCGCTCATCGAGGAACTTCGCCACCAGCGCCGCCGGGATCCCCTGTTCCGCCATCTCGCCCAGCTCGCTCATACCCGGCGTCAGGATCGTCACCTTGATCGGGTCGAGGTACATATGGTCGGCATCAGCATCGCGGAAGCCGTGCCACTCCTCTTCACCGGGCTGAATAGGCCAGCACTCCGGTTCATCAACCCCTTCCGGCTGCCAGATATCAAAGAACCAGCCGTCCGACTCTTCACGCAGGCGCTGTACTTCGCGGCGGAAATGCAGCGCCCGCTCCACGGAACGGTTAATCAGGCGCTTGCCGGGATTGCCGCGCAGCATCGCGGCGGCAGTCTCTATCGAGGCGACAATCGCATAGTTTGGCGAGGTGGTGGTGTGCATCATGTAGGCTTCATTAAAGGTCTGTTCGTCGTACTCGCCTTTAATGTGGATCAGCGAAGCCTGCGAGAACGCCGCCAGCAGCTTATGCGTCGACTGCGTTTCGTAGATCACCTTGCCCGGCGTGCGCTCGCCGCTCATGCCGCTCAGCCCCTGATAGATCGGGTGGAAGTTGGTGTACGGCACCCACGCAGAATCGAAGTGGATCGACGGCACGTCCAGCGTCTCTTTAATGTACTGCGTGCTGTACAGCAGCCCGTCATAGGTGGAGTTAGTGATTACCGCATGCACCGGCCAGCTGGCGCGCGGCGTTTGCGCCACTTTCAGCGCGATACTCTCTTTGGTGAATTCGCGTTTGGGGATGCCGCCGAGGATGCCGAGCGCGTTACGCGTCGGTTTTAGCCAGATAGGAATAATGTCGCTCATCATTAGCAGATGAGTCAGTGATTTGTGGCAGTTGCGATCCACCAGCATCGTGCTGCCCGCCGGAGCAGCGTACATGCCGACGATTTTGTTCGACGTTGAGGTACCATTTGTCACCATATAGCTCTGCTCCGCGCCGAAGGTACGGGCAACATACTCCTCAGCCTCAAGATGCGGGCCGGTATGATCGAGCAGCGAACCCAGCTCGGTGACGGAAATAGAGATATCTGCTTTCAGCGTGTTCGCGCCAAAAAAGTCATAAAACAGGCTACCAACCGGGCTTTTCTGGAAGGCCGTTCCCGCCATATGCCCCGGGGTACAGAAGGTGTACTTGCCCTCTTTGACATAGGTAAATAGCGCTTTGGTCAGCGGTGGCGTAATGGTATCGATATATTCATCGGTATAGAGGCGGATACGCTGCGAGATCTCTTCGGCGGCGCTCAGCGCATACTCGAAGAACCACAGGGTCATGCGCATTTCGTTAATGCTGACGTCCATCGTCGAATGAGTATTGATAAAGGCATACAGCGGCAGGTATTCATTTAGCTGGTTGATTTCGCTGCACAGTTCGAGGCTGTGCTCGTCCCAGTCGAACACCACGCCGCAGATACGCGGATTATGCTCAATCAGTTTTAGCAGGTCGCTGGCATCGTGCGGATAGATGGTCTGAAAGCCCTGAAGTTTTAATGCGGCGTCAAGCTCTCGGATGGGTTCATCTTTATAAAAGGCGTTTTGCGGTCCCACGATCGCGATAATATTCAATGCTTATCTCCTGCTGTAGGGACGAGGCACGCCTCGTCCGATACATAATCAAAACATAAGCATAGCGGATTTAGCCCTGCGGGTAAGCCTTCGCAATGTTTGCCTGCGCACTCATCGCCAGCTGGGCGGCGACATCCTGCAGCACATAGAGGTCGCGGCGACGCGTCCAGCTCTGGTCAGAGTGCACATCGTACCAGGCTGGCAGGCCAATGCCCCTCGGAGCAAACCCCTTCACCTTGCGCCCGGCACAGGTGAGAATGCAGCGCTTGACGTGGTCGCGATGACCGATCACTGCGGCCTTGCCCATCGAAGCCGGATCGTTGTGGTAATACTTCTCGACGATCTCCTGCACCACGCCGTCAGTGCTCAGGTACACCAGCTTGCCTGTGTCATCCCAGTAGGGTTCGATCGAGATAATATCTTTACGCGGGATGTACGAAAACTCCGGCTCATACAGGCAGCGGGCAATTTCCCACTGCACAAACATCGGCAGGTGTTTTTTATGCCAGACGGCAGCACAGCAGCGCGCCAGCTCTCTATTCATCGGCCCCGGCAGCGCCAGCTTGTCAGGATCATGCTCGGCGTTTGGACGGTTACCAAAGGCAAAAGCAATCAACAGGCTGGCCTCATGAATAAAGCCTGAAGGCGGGGTCATATTAAAACCGGCATCGGTGATAAACGGCGCCAGAATCTCTGCGGTACGGCGATCGCACAGCTGCTCGCTAAGCTTATGGATGGCCTCGTGTTCAAAGTTAGCGCACTGAGAGGCACAATGGGTGAGAGGTTGATTTTCCATCTTATGTTTCTTCCTGTGGTTGAGAGGAAACCTAAGACTAAAGTAAGGAGGGGCAGGCAACCACGCGCCAGGAGATGGCACAACGTAAAGCAGGGGCGCGGTGTGCCGCGCCCCACAGAATCAAGCGTAACCGTAGCTCATCAGACGCTGGTAACGACGGTCCAGCAGTTCGGCTTTGGTCAACTTATCCAGCTCGGCCAGGTCGGACAGCAGCTGAGCCTTCATCGTTGCGCCAATCGCCAGCGGATCGCGATGCGCGCCACCTAATGGTTCAGGCAGCACGGTGTCGATCAGCTTCAGCTCTTTCAAGCGCGGGGCGATAATGCCCATCGCTTCCGCCGCCAGCGGTGCTTTATCTGCGCTTTTCCACAGAATAGAGGCACAGCCTTCCGGCGAGATCACCGAGTAGGTGCTGTACTGCAGCATGTTGACTTTGTCACCCACGCCGATAGCCAGTGCACCACCGGAGCCGCCTTCACCGATAACGGTACAGATCACCGGAACCGTCAGGCCAGACATCTCACGCAGGTTACGGGCGATGGCTTCAGACTGACCGCGCTCTTCTGCACCGACGCCAGGGTAAGCACCCGGGGTGTCGATAAAGGTGATGATCGGCATGTTAAAACGCTCGGCCATCTCCATCAGACGCAGCGCTTTACGGTAGCCTTCTGGCGCTGGCATACCGAAGTTACGACGGATCTTCTCTTTGGTTTCACGCCCTTTCTGATGACCAATGATCATCACCGGACGGCCTTCCAGACGCGCAATACCTCCGACGATAGCTTTATCATCAGCGTAGGCACGGTCGCCCGCCAGTTCGTCAAAGTCGGTAAACACATTGCGGACATAGTCCAGCGTATACGGGCGCAGCGGATGACGCGCGAGCTGCGCGATCTGCCAGGCACCTAAATCGGAGAAGATTTTACGTGTCAGCTCCACGCTTTTATCGCGCAGACGCTGAACTTCTTCATCCAGATTAATATCCAGTTTTTCATCGTGACGGCCAACCGACTTAAGCGAATCGATCTTCGCTTCAAGTTCTGCGATTGGCTGTTCGAAATCCAGGTAATTAAGACTCATAATAATCCTGTTTTAGTCAAACTCCAGTTCCACCTGCTCCGATCCTATCAACGACCGAAGATCGTTCAGCAAACGATCGCTCGGCGACACGCGCCAGGTTGCACCGAAGCGCAACTTCGCCCGCGCATCCTCTCTCTGATAGTAGAGATGTACCGGAATTGTCCCCGAACGATGGGGTTCCAGGGATTGACGGAGACGGTTCAAAAGCTGGTCATCAATTTGCCTGTCCGTCAGCGAGATAGCAAGCCCGCGCGCATATTTTTCGCGTGCTTCATCAATGTCCATCATATCGCGGGCCATCATTTTAAGCCCGCCGTTGAAGTCATCGAAGCTGACCTGCCCGCTAACGATCAGGATACGGTCCTTCTCCAGCATATGCTGGAACTTATCTAACGCATCTGTAAATAACATCACTTCCAGACGACCGGAACGGTCATCCAGCGTGCAGATGCCAATACGGTTGCCGCGCTTTGTCACCATTACGCGGGCCGCCACCACCAGACCGGCTGCGGTGGTCATTTTACCACGCTCGGTCGGGTGCATGTCTTTCAGGCGCTGTCCACCGACATAGCGCTCAATCTCTTTCAGATACTGGTTGATGGGGTGGCCGGTCAGGTAAAGCCCTAACGTCTCACGCTCCCCATCCAGCTGAATCTGTTCCGGCCACGGCGTGACGTCGGAATAGGATTTCTCGACCTGCTCTGGCGCTTCGGCCAGCACACCGAACATATCGGCCTGGCCAATCGCTTCCGCTTTCGCGTGCTGATCGGCGGCTTTCAGCGCATCGGGCAGCGCACTCATCAGCGCCGCACGGTGCGGGCCTAAGCGGTCAAACGCCCCGGACATAATCAGCTTTTCCAGCACCCGCTTATTCAGCTTTTTGGTGTCGGTACGCGCACAAAGGTCAAACAGCTCGCGGAAATAACCGCCTTCGTTACGCGCTTCGATTATTGCCTCGATCGGGCCTTCACCGACGCCTTTAATTGCGCCGATGCCGTAAACAATTTCGCCGTTCTCGTTGACGTGGAACTGATACTGCCCGGAGTTAATATCCGGCGGCAGCACCTTCAGCCCCATGCGCCAGCACTCATCCACCAGCCCGACCACCTTCTCGGTGTTGTCCATATCGGCGGTCATTACCGCTGCCATAAACTCGGCCGGGTAGTGCGCTTTCAGCCACAGCGTCTGATAAGAGACCAGCGCATAGGCGGCGGAGTGCGATTTGTTAAAACCATAACCGGCGAATTTCTCCACCAGGTCGAAAATCTTGATCGCCAGCTCACCGTCGATGCCGCGCGCTTTCGCACCGTCTTCAAAGCCGCCACGCTGCTTAGCCATCTCGACCGGGTTCTTTTTACCCATCGCACGGCGCAGCATGTCCGCGCCGCCCAGGCTGTAACCCGCCAGCACCTGAGCAATCTGCATCACCTGTTCCTGATACAGGATAATGCCGTAGGTCGGCTCCAGCACCGGTTTCAGCGACTCGTGCTGCCACTGAATGTCCGGGTAGGAGATCTCTTCACGGCCGTGCTTACGGTCAATAAAGTTATCTACCATGCCCGATTGCAGCGGACCGGGGCGGAACAGGGCGACCAGCGCGATCATATCCTCGAAGCAGTCGGGCTTCAGGCGTTTGATCAGATCTTTCATGCCGCGTGATTCGAGCTGGAACACCGCTGTGGTTTCCGAGCGTTGCAGCATATCGAAACTTTTTTTATCTTCAAGCGGAATCGCCGCGATATCGATCGGCGGCTCGCCCTCTTTTTCACGCCTGGCGTTAATCATCGCCAGCGCCCAGTCAATGATGGTCAGCGTTCGCAGCCCCAGGAAGTCGAACTTCACCAGCCCGGCATATTCCACATCATTTTTATCAAACTGGGTAACCGGATGATTACCGTTTTCGTCACAGTAAAGCGGGGCAAAATCGGTAATTTTAGTCGGCGCGATCACCACGCCGCCGGCGTGTTTACCGGCGTTACGCGTCACGCCTTCCAGCTTGCGCGCCATGTCGATCAGCGCCTTAACCTCTTCATCTGCCTCATAAATTTCCGGCAGCTGTGGTTCAGCAGCAAAGGCTTTTTCCAGCGTCATGCCCGGGTCAGGCGGCACCAGTTTCGAAATGCGGTCGACGAATCCGTACGGGTGCCCCAGCACGCGCCCTACGTCGCGAATGACCGCTTTCGCCGCCATGGTCCCGAAGGTAATAATCTGCGATACCGCTTGGCGACCGTACATATCGGCCACGTGCTCAATCACCAGATCGCGCTTCTCCATGCAGAAGTCGACGTCAAAGTCGGGCATCGAAACACGTTCCGGGTTGAGGAAACGTTCGAACAGCAGGTCAAACTCCAGCGGGTCGAGGTCGGTAATTTTCAGTGCGTAGGCCACCAGAGAACCGGCACCGGAACCACGTCCCGGCCCCACGGGCACGTCGTTATCCTTCGACCACTGGATGAATTCCATCACGATCAGGAAGTAGCCCGGGAAGCCCATCTGGTTGATCACGTTAAGCTCAATTTCCAGACGTTCATCATATTCTGGCCGCTTTTCGCGGCGTACCTGCTCGTCCGGGAACAGGAACGCGAGGCGCTCTTCCAGCCCCTCGCGCGATTTCATCACGAGGAAATCTTCGGTGCTCATTTCCCCGGTCGGGAACTGCGGCAGGAAGTATTCGCCAAGGCGAATGGTGACATTGCAGCGGCGGGCTATCTCAACGCTGTTTTCCAGCGCTTCAGGGATGTCCGAGAACAGCTCGCACATCTCCTCTTCCGTGCGCATATACTGCTGCGGGCTGTAGCTGCGCGGGCGTTTCGGGTCGTCAAGAGTGAAACCATCATGAATGGCAACGCGTATTTCATGCGCGTCAAAGTCTGACTCCTGCAGGAAGCAGACCTCGTTGGTGGCCACCACCGGGATGCCGTTGGCAATCGCCAGCTCCACCGCGGCGTGCAGATAGGTCTCTTCGTCCTGACGACCGGTACGGATCAGCTCAAGGTAGTAGCGATCGGCAAAATGTTGCTGATAAAACGCCAGACAGTCGGCAACCAGCGCCGTGTTGCCGCGCAACAGCATTTTGCCAACATCGCCACGACGCCCGCCGGACAACAGAATAATCCCCTGCTGATGTTCAACCAGCCAGTCGCGATCGATCGTTGGGCCTGCCGGACCATAGCCACGCTGGTAGGCGCGCGAGATCAGCAGCGTCAGGTTTTGGTAGCCTTCGTTATCCGCTGCCAGCACGGTGATATGCGACAGCTCGTCACCCATCGCTTCACTGGCAACATTAAAATCAGCGCCGATAATCGGCTTCATGCCCTGGCCGTGAGCGGTGCCGTAAAACTTCACCAGGCCGCACAGGTTGGTGAAGTCGGTAATCGCAATCGCCGGCATTCCCAGTTTCGCTGCGTTTTTCACCAACGGGCCCGTTTTGGCTAGCCCATCGATCATGGAGTAGTCGCTGTGAACGCGTAAATGAATAAAACGAGGTTCGGCCATCTGGGATTCCGTTAAAACTAGGGATGAAAATTACAGCGTGCGGACTACCGCCGCGCTAACTTCGGCATCCAGCAGCGCATTGCGCACCGGGGCAAAACTGCGGCGATGCTGCGGAGTCACGCCATGCTGCGTCAGTTTTTCCATATGCAGCGCGGTTGGATAACCTTTGTGCTGAGCGAAGCCATATTCAGGATACAGCAGATCGAGCTGTGCCATCTCACGGTCGCGCGTCACTTTTGCAATAATCGAGGCGGCGCTGATTTCGCGCACCAGACTGTCGCCCTTCACCACGGCCTGGCTCGGCATCGGCAGCGGTGGGCAGCGATTGCCGTCAATCAGCACAAAGTCCGGCGTCAGGTGCAGCCCGGCAACCGCACGCTGCATTGCCAGCATGGTGGCGTGCAGGATATTGAGCTGGTCAATCTCTTCCGGCTCGGCACGGCCCAGACTCCAGCTTAACGCTTTCTCGACGATCTCATCAAACAGCGCCAGACGGCGTTTTTCCGACAGCTTTTTCGAATCGGCGAGCCCGATAATCGGACGAGCCGGATCGAGGATCACCGCGGCGGTGACCACGGCGCCCACCAGCGGACCACGCCCTACCTCATCAACGCCGGCAATCAGCGCAGCATTAGGGTAAATAAATTCACTCACGGGCATAACTCCAGTACGGCGGCGGCTGCCTGTTCGTCGGCATTCCAGCGGATCTGGTGGTGCAGCTCGGCAAAGGTTGCCAGCAGCCGATCGCGCGTTTCACCGGCAGCCAGCAATGGCTCTAACGCAGCGGCCAGCTGCTCAGGCTGGCACTCATCCTGCAGCAGCTCTTTCACCAGTTCGCGCCCGGCCAGCAGGTTCGGCAACGAGACATAATCGGTTTTCACCAGACGTTTCGCCAGCCAGAAGGTAAACGGCTTCATGCGGTACCCCACCACCATCGGGCATTTTGCCAGCATGCACTCCAGCGCGGCAGTGCCGGAAGCCAGCAGTGCGGCATCGCTGGCCACCATTGCGGCGCGGCCTTTGCCGTCCAGCAGGTGCATGGGCAGATCGGGGGCAACTTCGGCTTTAATCGCTTCAAACTGCTCGCGCCGCTTGGGGTTCACCAGCGGCACGACGATCTCCAGCTGCGGATATTTCGCCCGCAGCAGCATCGCCGTCCGCAGGAAGTCAGCGCTTAGCATTTCAACTTCTGCCCCGCGACTGCCCGGCAGCAGAGCCAGGCATACTGCATCTGACGCAATCCCCAGCTCGCGGCGTGCCGCCTGTTTATCCGGTTCAATCGGCATCGCATCAGCCATGGTATGGCCGATAAAACGACAGGGAACATTGAAGCGATCGTAGAAGGCTTTTTCAAACGGCAGGAACGCCAGCACCAGATCGGTGGAGCGGCCAATTTTGAACACGCGCTTCTGGCGCCACGCCCAGACCGAAGGGCTGACGTAATGAATGGTACGAATACCCTGCTGTTTCAGCTTCCCTTCGAGAGTAATATTGAAATCAGGGGCATCAATGCCGACGAAAACATCCGGCTTCAGGGCGGTAAAGCGGCGGGTCAGGTCGCGGCGGATGTGCAGCAGGCGACGCAGACGGCCCAGCACCTCAACGATGCCCATAACCGCCAGCTCTTCCATCTCATACCAGGCTTCACACCCTTCGGCCTGCATCAGCGGGCCGGCAACGCCGACAAAACGTGCGTCAGGATGCTTCTCTTTCAGCGCGCGGATAAGACCGGCACCAAGAATATCGCCGGAGGTTTCTCCGGCGACAAGGGCAATCGTTAAGGGATGCTTTGGCATGAGTTAACGAATCAGACCCCTTGTGGAGCGGGCAAAAAAGTCATAAAACGGCTGAACTTCCGGATGCGCTTTGGCGATTTCAGCAATCTCCGGCTTCACTTCATCCAGCGTCTTGCCGCTGCGGTACAGCAGCTTATATGCTGCAGTAATCGCATGCAGTGCCTCTTTGCTGAAGCCACGGCGCTTCAGGCCCACCAGGTTAACGCCGAACGGCGTGGCATGGTTGCCCTGAGCAATGACGTAAGGAGGAACGTCCTGCGCCACACCGGAGCAGCCGCCGACCATCACGTGCGCGCCGATAACGCAGAATTGATGCACCGCCGTCATACCACCAATGATGGCATGATCGTCCACTGAAACATGGCCCGCCAGCGTCGCGTTGTTGGCCAGAATACAGTGATTACCCACCACGCAGTCGTGCGCCACGTGCGCATTCACCATCAGCAGATTGTCGTTGCCGACTTTCGTCAGCCCTTCAGCCTGTGAGGTGCCACGATGAATGGTCACGCTTTCACGAATGCGGTTACGGTCGCCAATCTCAACCCGGGTAGGTTCACCCGCGTATTTCAGATCCTGATTAGCTTCACCGATCGAAGCAAACTGGTAGATGGTGTTGTCTTTACCTATTGAGGTGTGACCATTGACCACTACATGAGATTTCAGAACGGTGCCTTCACCGATCGAGACGTTCGCACCCACGGTACAAAACGGACCAATCTGGACACCCGCACCAATAATGGCGCCTTCTTCTACGATCGAGCTGGGATGAATTACGGCGGTGCTATCAATCACGAATTAAGCCTCCCGGCTGCGGGCACACATCATCGTTGCTTCGCAGACAATTTTTCCGTCAACGGTGGCCACGCCTTTAAAGCGGGTTACACCACGGCGGGTTTTCTCGAAGGTGACTTCCATGATCATCTGGTCGCCAGGTACCACCGGGCGCTTGAAGCGCGCTTCGTCGATACCGGCAAAGTAATAAAGTTCGCCCGGTTCCAGTTTTCCAACGCTTTTAAACGCCAGAATACCCGTTGCCTGTGCCATTGCTTCCAGAATCAGCACGCCCGGGAAAATCGGTTTACCAGGGAAATGGCCCTGGAAAAACGGTTCGTTAACCGAGACGTTCTTTACTGCACGCAGAAACTTGTTTTCTTCGAAATCAAGTACGCGGTCGACCAGCAAGAACGGGTAACGGTGCGGTAAAAGTTCAATAATCTCTTCAATCTGCAGAGTATGAGTTTCAGTAGTCAAAATACTCTTCCTGTCCTAAAAATTCTGATGGCATCAATAACACGGCCTGCAACAATCTGTCGATCGTCTGCAGGCCGCAAATCATGTTCTGTACGCTTAGCTTTAGCTTTCCCTGCTAGCATATTGTATTTATGAAAGCCGGGCAGCGTGGTGCGATCGCTTAGTCTTTACCGACTTTACGCTCGATGGCTTTTAAGCGTTTGCTTATTTCATCGATGCTCAGCACCAGAGCTGCAGTTTTGCGCCAGGTTTTGTTGGGCTGTAACGGAATGCCGGAGGAGTATACTCCAGGTTCAGTGATAGGTCGCATCACCATTCCCATCCCTGTGACGGTAACTTTGTCACAAATTTCCATGTGGCCATTAATCACGCTGGCCCCACCAATCATGCAGTAGCGGCCAATTTTAAGACTGCCCGCCATGATGACGCCACCCGCAACCGCGGTATTGTCACCAATCACGACGTTGTGTGCAATCTGGCATTGGTTATCTATGATAACACCATTCCCGATTTGGGTGTTATCCAGCGCACCGCGATCAATGGTCGTGCAGGCGCCAATCTCAACGCGGTCACCAATGATGACGGTGCCAAGCTGCGGGATCTTCACCCAATTGCCACGATCGTTAGCGTAACCGAAGCCATCAGCGCCGATCACTGTGCCTGACTGGATCAGACAGTCGCGACCAATCTGCACTTCATGATAGACAGAGACGTTGGCCCACAGGCGGCTGCCTGCGCCAATCTGCGTCTTTTTACCGATGAAGCAGCCCGGGCCAATAACCACGTTATCAGCAAGTACTACATCAGATTCGATCACCGCGTTAGCGCCAATCGAGACGTTACTCCCCAATTTTGCGCTCGCATCAATCACGGCACTTGGGGCAATGTTTTGGGCTGGCTGCGGCGTGGTGTCCAGCAGTTGCGCCATACGGGCGTAGGTCAGATACGGGTTTTTAACCACCAGCGCTGCGCCAGGGAAAAATTCACGGTCCGCTTCAGAGAGCACCACAGCGGAAGCCTGACAGGCTGCGAGCTGCTCACGGTAACGGCTGTTTGAGAGAAACGTGATCTGACCGGTTTGGGCGGATTGCATAGAAGCAATGCCGGAGATGGCGATATCGCCATCTCCGTGCAATTCTGCATCCAACTGCTGGGCTAAATCAGCCAGTCGAATTGAAGGCATGGCTTATTTAACCTGTTTCAGAACATCAGCAGTGATGTCTTTAGATTTAGCAGCATAAGCAACCGCGTTCTGATCGATAACAACGTCATAACCTTCGTCATCAGCAACTTTCTGCACGGCGTCCTGGATACGGCTCAGGATTTTATTACGCTCTTCCATCTGACGACGGCGGTTGTCCTGCTCGAAAGCCTGAGCTTTCGTGGAGAAGGCTTCACGCTGTGCCATCACGTCTTTTTCCATCTTGCTGCGATCGCTCGCCTTCATGGTCGAGCCGTCACGCTGCAGACGCTGCATTTTGGCTTGCAGATCGCGTTCCATACCCTGCAACTCGGTTGCACGGCCTTTGAACTCGTTTTCCAACTGTTTCGCAACGGTCGCACGCGCTGGTAACTGTTGGAAAATGCTGGAAACGTTCACCACTGCAATTTTATCAGCAGCCTGAGCACCGGCGGAAACCGCCAGAGCAATACCCAGACCTGCGGCACACAACAACTTTTTCACTATAAAACTCCTTACCATCAACGTTTGTGTCACGGACACATGTGTTGCGCTTTATCGTGGCCCGCGTACGGGCCAGGATTAAACAGCGCGATACTCTCTTGCTACGCTTCCGTGCAAAGGCGAATTACCAGGTTTTACCAATGTTAAACTGGAACTGTTCGGCCTTATCTCCGTCATACTTTTTGAATGGCTGAGCGTATGAGAACACCAGCGGCCCCAGCGGCGACATCCATTGCAGTGCCAGACCGGCTGACATACGGATGTTGCTTGGATCGCTATAGTCTGGGATACCCGCCGCACGAGTTTCGGCAGTGTTTTCCCATTTGGTATCCCAAACGGTACCCGCATCAACAAACAGCGAGGTACGGACTGAGTTAGCATACTTCTCACTCAGGAACGGCGTTGGTGTAATCAGCTCGGCGCTGGCAACAGCCATCGCGTTACCGCCGATAGCATCATCGGAATTACATACCGGGCTGCTGCCAGAACAATCGGAAGAACCGTTGTTCAGGTAAGCCGCTTTCGGGCCGATGTTGTTAGAACGGAACCCACGTACGGAGCTGGAACCACCGGCGTAGAAGTTCTCGTAGAACGGCATCTCTTTACCGTTCAGACCATCGCCATAGCCTACGCGACCACGTCCCAACAGCACCCAGGTACGATCCTGATTCAGCGGCAGATACTGTTGTGTATCCAGCGTAGCCTTGTAGAAGGCATTATCAGAACCCGGAATAGTCACTTTACCATTCAGGTTAGTACGGTTACCTGACGTTGGGAAGAATCCGCGGTCAAGGGTGTTGTACGTCCAGCCGTAGTTAAAGGTGAAGTCATCCGCCGAGAAATCTTCATCGCCGGTCAGCGATGGGTTTTTCCCGACAGAGCGCAGGTAACGCCACATGGCGATCTGCGGCTGCATGTTGGAGAGGCTGTTATGCACATAGCCCAGACCCACACGCAGGGTGTTATTTTCATTGACCGGGAAGCCCAGCGTGCCGTCTACACCGTAACTCTTGTTGGTATAGTCAGACAGATCGGCATCATCCGCTTTAAAGTCGTTATAGAAAACACGACCGCCCAGGCTGACACCGTCGACCGTGAAGTACGGGTCGGTCAGTGAGAATTCAGCATAGGTCTGATAGTCATTCTTGGTTCCGCTGATGCCAACGGTATTACCGGTGCCGAGCCAGTTATCCTGGGTCACGCCAGCCTGGAAGCTGACGCCGCTTTCGGTACCGTAACCGACGCCGAAGTTCAGCGTACCGGTGTTACGCTCTTTCACCTTGTAGACCACGTCAACCTGGTCAGGTGAACCCGGCACACGCTGGGTTTCGGTATCAACGGTTTCGAAGTAGCCGAGGCGATTCAGACGTTCTTTACCCTGCTCAACCAGATTGCTGCCTAACCAGGCACCTTCCATCTGGCGCATTTCACGGCGCAGCACGGAATCTTTCGAGGTATCGTTGCCCTCAAAGCGCACTTTACGCACGTAGTAACGGTTACCGGCGTCCACGTTGATACGCAGTTTAACGGTCTTGTTCGCGTCGTCGATTTCAGGCTGCGTCTGTACGCGTGGATACGCGTAGCCGTAACGGCCCAGCAGCTTCTTGATATCGTCTTCAATGCGCGTCACTTTCGAGCCGTTGTACAGCTCACCCGGTGTGATTTTGCTCAACGTTTCGATTTCGGCAGAGTGCCCCGCCAGGTTACCGCTAACGGTCACACCTGAAAGCTTGTACTGATCGCCTTCGTTGATGTTCACCGTGATGTAGATACCCTTTTTGTCCGGCGTCAGGCTGACCTGCGTCGAATCAATGTTGAAACGGGCATAACCGCGGTCCAGATAGAAGCTGCGCAGAGTTTCAAGGTCACCGGCCAGTTTTTGCTTCTGGTACTTACGGTCACCCACCACGTTCCACCATGGCACCTCATCACGCAGCTGGAAGCGGGAGATCAGTTCATCGGAGCTGTAGGCCTTGTTACCGACGATATTGATCTGCTGGATCTTCGCAGAAACCCCTTCGGTAAACACCAGCTTCAGGTCAACACGGTTACGCGGCAGCGGAGTAACAACGGCTTTGACGCTGGCGCTGTATTTACCCACGCTGTAGTAGAAGTCTTCCAGGCCTTTCTCAATGGAGGAGATCGTGGTGCGATCCAGTGCTTCACCCACGCGCACGCCAGAGGCTTCGAGGTTCTGCTTGAGCATATCTTCTTTCACCGCTTTGTTGCCGGAGAAAGTGATGCTGGCAATCGTTGGGCGCTCTTTCACCTGAACGATCAGCGTGCCGCCGTCGCGCAGGACCTGAACATCCTCAAAATTCCCGGTCGCAAACAGCGCGCGAATGGTGTTACTGAGATCTTCATCGGAGACAGTGTCCCCAACGCGGACGGGCATACTGAGCAATGCCGCACCGACGGCGACTCGCTGCAGGCCTTCGAAATGAATATCCTTCACTACGAATCCGTCTGCACCGTATACGGTAGCGCTGCTAAGCAGCAGCGACGCTATGAGCAACTTTTTCATCGCCATCGTGTTTATGCATTCTTCCTAACTGGTTCTCGCGAATAGTTTGCCTGCTGGCAGACTATAGCCTTGAGAAATCATTGAATAGCGCAAGCCCCATTAACAGCACCAGCACAATCGAGCCGATACGATAACTGAAGTCCTGAACTCGCTCGGACACCGGCCCTCCCTTGATCTTTTCGATCAGCAGGAACAGCAAATGACCACCATCTAACACCGGCAGTGGGAACAGATTGATAATCCCCAGGTTCACGCTAATCAGAGCGAGGAACATCAGGTAGTAAATCAAACCATATTCCGCTGACATCCCAGCTCCCTGCGCGATCGAAATCGGGCCGCTGAGATTGTTCAACTTCACATCACCGACAATCAGTTTGCCTAGCATGCTTACCGTAAGCTTCATCAGCTGCCAGGTTTTTTCACTGGCCTCACCGATTGCTGCAAACGGGCCATACTGACGCACCGTTCTGTACTCATCTGGCAGAGGGACAATGCGCGGGATAACGCCGGCAAACCCTTCTGCTTTGTTACGAGGATTTACGTCCGGCGTCAGCGTCAAATCGACGGTGCTGCCCTGACGTTCTACCTCCAGCGCAATTTCTGTACCTGGATTGTCACGCACGGTGGCAACAAAACTTTGCCACTGGTCCAAAGGCTGACCATCGACTTTAACGATCCTGTCGCCCGCTTGCAAACCTGCCTTGCTGGCAGCGGAGTTCTTCTGCACCTGCGCCAGCACCGATTCGATCTGCGGGCCGCGCGGCTGGATGCCCAGTGAAGCCACCGGATCCTGCTTGTCTGGCTCAAAGTGCCAGTTGCGCAGGTTCACGGTTTTATCACGGGTCTGCTCGCTGCCAAATGGGGCGACGGTAACGACGGTACTCTCGTCGCCAATTCTCGCCACCAGCGCCATGCGCACAGCATCCCAATCAGGCGTTTCGATACCGTCAACGGCTTTAAGTTCCGTTCCTGGCGCAATTTGAGCTTCTGCGGCAGGTGAACCGCTCACTATTTCGCCAACCACCGGGCGCACGCCAGGTACGCCGATGATAAACACCAGCCAGTAAGCAAAAATGGCAAAGATGAAATTCGCTATCGGGCCAGCGCTGATAATCGCGGCACGTTGCATAATGGTTTTATTGTTGAAGGCCTGATGGCGCAGTTCCGGCGGCACGCTCTCGACGCGCTCATCCAGCATCTTGACATAGCCGCCCAGCGGGATCAGCGCGATAACATACTCGGTACCCTGCTTGTCAGTGCGCCGCCACAGCGCTTTACCAAAGCCAATCGAAAAACGTTCGACTTTTACGCCACAGCGACGGGCCACCCAAAAGTGGCCGAACTCATGCACGGTGATTAAAATCCCCAGCGCAACGATAAATGCAGCAAAACTCCAGAGTACGCTCAGCATAGTGTTTCCCTACAGCGTCCCAAAGACCAGCAACAGCAGGCAGGCAAATACCGGTACCGCAGCGGTGAGGCTGTCAATACGGTCGAGAATGCCGCCATGCCCGGGGATCAGGCTCCCGCTATCTTTGATGCCCGCTTCACGCTTGAACATACTCTCGGTCAGGTCACCCAGCACCGAGGCCAGCGCGGCGATAATCGAGCAAATCAGCAGTGTTGCAAGCGATACCTGCAGCGGGGCAAACACGCTGAACAGCCAGGAGATCAGTGCCGACGTCGCCAACCCGCCGAGGAAGCCTTCCCAGGTTTTGCCCGGTGAGACTTTTGGTGCGAGTTTGTGCTTGCCGAACAGCTTGCCAAACATATAAGCACCGGAGTCCGCTCCCCATACGAGAACCATCACGTACAGCAGCCACCAGGCGCCGGCAAAGTGGTCTTCCTGGTAGTGATACTGGCGCAGCGCCAGCATGCCCCAGAAGAACGGCACGATAGTCAACAGACCGAATATCAGGCGAATGGCGCGTGAATGGCGCCAGAAGGTAGCAGAATGGGGATAGAACAGCACCAGCGCCAGCGCGACGATCCACCAACCGAGGGAAGCCCAAAGTGGGCCGCCAATCTGTGGCAGATGCACGGAGTGCTGGTAAGCAGGCAGTGTGAACAGCATAAAGGCCAGCAGCAGTCCGCACAGCAGCGCCAGCCAGACGCGCTGTGAGCGCGCTGCAAAGCCTGCCAGCTGGCCCCATTCCCATGCGGCCAGCATGCAGATCGCTAACAGGGTGATGGCAAACCCTAACGGCGGCAGCAAGAACAGCGCTGCAATGACGATGGGAATCAATATAAACGCGGTAATCAGGCGAGACTTTAACAAAGATTACCCCCAGTGCGCTTATGCGCCGCCGGGTGCTGCGCCGCCAAACCGGCGCTCTCGTTGTGCAAACGCATTCAGTGCACCTTCAAAAACTTGTTCATCAAAATCAGGCCAAAGAGTATCGGTAAACCAAAACTCTGCATAGGCGACTTGCCACAGCAGGAAGTTACTGATCCGATGCTCTCCCCCGGTCCTTATTACCAGATCCACAGGCGCCAGTTCATTCAGGCAGAGATGCGGTGCCAGGCTCTCTTCTTCGATCTGATCCGGTCGAAGAAGCCCTTCCTGGACCTGCTCTGCAATTTTTCTGACGCCATGGATAATATCCCAACGACCGCCATAATTTGCGGCTATGTTGAGCGTTAGTCCATTATTTTGTTGAGTAAGTTCCTCAGCACGGCGAATACGCTCCTGTAAACGAGCATTAAATCGGCCGATATCGCCGATAATTTTCAACCGGACATTGTGCTTGTGCAGACTTTTAACTTCGCTGTCGAGTGCCCAGACGAACAACTCCATCAGCGCTAAAACTTCCTGCTGTGGACGATTCCAGTTTTCGCTACTGAAGGCATAAAGCGTGAGCGCATCCAGCTTATTGCTGACGGCAAAACTCACGGCGCGGCGCACGGATTTCACTCCCGCTTTATGACCAGAAATACGCAGCTTGCCCTGGTTTTTAGCCCAGCGGCCATTGCCATCCATAATGATGGCCACATGGCGGGGACCGTTCCCCTGCTGGTCATCGGTTTTTAATTGATTTTCGGACGACATAACGCGTAACTATTTCCTTATTCAGAAATACAACGGCTTCTGAAATATCTCACCCGCCCGGCGCAAATGAACCGTACAAATACGATTCGCTTATCCGCTTTATCACGTCGCTGGCTCTGGACGGTGGGGCAAGACTATACCACCTCCGCCCAGCGCTCACAAATGGCGGCGCGTTAAAACGCGCTGACTCGCCCTGCCGCAAAACGTGGCAGCAGCGCTGTCGCTGCTGCGCGTGCCTCGCCGTCAATGGCAATCACCGCCTCAACGCTTTGCGGTTCATGACACTGCAGCGTTTCAAGCACCGCCACATTCAGCGCGGCGATATCGGTAAAGCGGATTTCAGACGCGAGGAAAGCGGCCACCGCAATCTCATTTGCCGCATTCAGCGTGGTGGTCGCCGCCTGCCCGGTGATACTGGCATCAATCGCCAGCTTCAGGCAGGGGTAACGTGCGTAATCAGGTTCAGCAAAGGTCATTGCCGACATGCGCGTAAAATCGAGTGGTTGGGCACCTGAGTTTACGCGCTGCGGCCAGGCCATGGCATGAGCGATTGGCGTACGCATATCCGGCGAACCGAGCTGGGCAATGACGCTGCCATCACGGTAGCGCACCATCGAATGGATCACCGACTGCGGATGCAGAATGACTTCCATCTGGGCGTCTGTGGCATTAAACAGCCAGCGGGCTTCGATATATTCCAGGCCTTTATTCATCATGGTGGCCGAATCAACGGAGATTTTTCTCCCCATCGTCCAGTTAGGATGCGCACACGCCTGGTCGGGCGTCATATGGCTTAATTCAGCCAGCGGCGTGTCACGAAACGGGCCACCTGACCCCGTGAGGATAATGCTATCAATGCCATTATCCTCCAGAGAAGCGTACCCTAACTGCTGCTGGAGGGAAGCAGGCAAACTCTGAAAAATGGCGTTGTGCTCGCTGTCGATGGGCAACAGCTGGGCGCCGGAAGCGCTCACCGCCTCCAGAAAAAGGCGGCCGCAGGTGACAAGCGACTCTTTATTCGCCAGCAGCACCTGTTTTCCCGCGCGGATTGCGGCCAGGGTAGGCAATAATCCTGCCGCGCCGACAATTGCCGCCATCACCTGGTCAACATCATCCAGCGCGGCCAGATCGCAGACCGCCTGCTCGCCGCTCATGACTTCGGTCGCCAGATTGAGCTCTTTCAGACGAAGTCGCAGAGCGGCGGCCGCCCCGCTGTCTGACATCGCGGCATAAGTCGGGCGAAATTCAACGCACTGTTCAACCATCAGTTCGACGTTACGCCCGGCAACCAGTGCTTTAATGGCGAACAGATGGGGGTTAGCGCGCACGACGCCAAGCGTACTGGTACCAATAGATCCGGTTGAACCGAGGATGGTCAATTGCTTCATGAGGTTGCTCTGTATAAACCCGCTCAGGAGAAGAATCACCCTCTGCCGGGAAAGTTAACAAACGCAAAACGCCGCCAGACTGACCCTTCATACGAACGGTAATCTGTGCGGCGTTTCATCGGATTATGATGGGATCAGAAGTCCATCAGCTCCGCTTCTTTCTCTGCCAGCGCAGCATCAATTTTCTTGATACCGACGTCGGTCATTTTCTGGATCTCTTCCTGTGAGCGACGATCGTCGTCTTCACTGATCTCTTTGTCTTTCAGCAGCGCTTTCACTTTGTCGTTAGCATCACGACGCACGTTACGCACGGATACGCGGCCCTGCTCGGCTTCGCCGCGCACGATCTTGATCAGATCTTTACGACGCTCTTCGGTTAGCGCTGGCAGCGGGACGCGAATATCGGTGCCCGCTGACATTGGGTTCAGGCCCAGGTCGGAAGACATGATCGCTTTTTCAACTGCGTTGCTGATAGAACGGTCAAACACGTTGATTTTCAGCGTGCGGGAGTCTTCTACCGTGACGCTTGCCAGCTGGCGCAGCGGAGTAGCAGAACCGTAGTAATCAACCATGATACCGTCGAGGATAGCCGGAGATGCACGGCCAGTACGGATCTTGCTGATGTTGTTTTTGAATGCTTCTACGCATTTTTCCATGCGTACTTCTGCATCTTTCTTGATGTCGTTAATCACGTTGAAACCCTTGGATTCTGTTTGATCCACCAGCTTTCGACAGTGCCGAAAGCCGTTCAAATGCATTTAAAGATAACTCTGAGAGGCAGTATACTCTAAATATTTCGAGTCCCCTCATGGGGCCTACTGTTGGTGCAGGAAGGCGGCAAGTTCGTGAATCGCCAGCAGCATAGATCACTATGTGACTGGGGTGGACGAGCGTAGCCAACGCACATGCAGCTTGAAATATGACGAGTAATATACCTTATTTTAACCGCAGACTGATATCAATGCGTAATCAGCGTGCCTTCTTTTTCACCCATCACAACGCGACGCAGTGCGCCCGGCTTGTTCATATTGAACACGCGGATAGGCAGTGAATGGTCGCGAGCCAGCGTAAAGGCGGCCAGATCCATCACTTTCAGCTCTTTTTCCAGCACTTCGCTGTAGGTCAGCTGTTCGTGCAGGGTTGCATCCGGGTTCTTCACCGGGTCGGCAGAGTAAACGCCGTCAACCTTGGTCGCTTTCAGCACCACATCGGCTTCAATTTCGATGCCGCGCAGGCAGGCTGCGGAGTCAGTGGTAAAGAATGGGTTACCGGTACCGGCGGAGAAAATCACCACGCGGTTGTTGCGCAGCAGGCTAATGGCTTCAGCCCAGCTGTAGTTGTCGCACACGCCGTTCAGTGGAATAGCGGACATCAAACGGGCATTGACGTAGGCACGGTGCAGTGCATCACGCATCGCCAGGCCATTCATCACGGTTGCCAGCATACCCATGTGGTCGCCGACAACGCGGTTCATGCCTGCCTGAGCCAGGCCAGCACCACGGAACAGATTACCACCACCGATCACCACACCTACCTGAATGCCCAGCTCTACCAGTTCTTTGACTTCCTGAGCCATGCGATCCAGCACGCTGGCATCGATGCCAAAGCCTTCAGCGCCTTGCAGGGCTTCGCCACTCAGTTTCAGAAGAATACGTTGATATACAGGTTTTGCATTGGTCGCCATGGTTTTTTTCCTGGAAGCTATGTCGAAAAGGGGTGTTGACTGTGTGCGGTATCATCCTAAAAGCGCCAGAGAAATGCTATTGGGATGAGACTGAAAATGCGCTGTCGAAAGACAGGCAAAAAAGAACCGCCGTTTGGCGGTTCTTTTAGAGCAATTAAGACTGCTTGGACATCGCCGCAACTTCTGCTGCGAAATCGGTCTCAGCTTTCTCAATGCCTTCACCCACTTCGAAGCGGATGAAGTTAGTGACGTCTGCATTTTTCTCTTTCAGTGCCTGACCCACAGTTTTTGATGGGTCAATAACGAAAGGCTGGCCAGTCAGAGAAACTTCACCGGTGAATTTCTTCATGCGGCCTTCAACCATTTTCTCTGCGATCTCTTTTGGCTTACCAGACTGCATCGCGATGTCCAGCTGAACCTGGTACTCTTTCTCTACCACTTCAGCAGACACGTCTTCTGGCTTAACGAATTCTGGCTTGCTCGCGGCAACGTGCATAGCCAGCTGCTTAACCAGCTCTTCATCAGCATTGGTAGCGGCAATCAGAACGCCGATACGCGCGCCGTGCAGGTAGGTACCCAGCAGGTCGCCTTCCAGGCTTGCAACGCGACGAATGTTGATGTTCTCACCGATTTTAGCAACCAGTGCAACACGCTCTTCTTCGAACTGGGCTTTCAGCACTTCAACATCAGTGATTTTACCGGCAACAGCCGCGTCCAGCACTTTGTCAGCGAATGCCTGGAAACCAGCATCTTTAGCAACGAAGTCAGTCTGGCAGTTAACTTCCAGAATCACACCGTAGTTGCCTTCGATTTTGGTTTTGATCACGCCGTCAGCAGCCACGTTGCCTGCTTTCTTAGCCGCTTTGATTGCGCCAGATTTACGCATGTTCTCAATGGCCAGCTCGATGTCGCCATTGGCTTCAGTCAGCGCTTTCTTACAATCCATCATGCCAGCGCCAGTGCGCTCGCGCAGTTCTTTTACCAGAGCAGCGGTAATATCAGCCATTCTCTAATCCTCGGTTAGCTCAGCATCTGCAATTACAGAAGCCTTAACGGGAAACATTCTGCCCCGCTGAATTTTCTTTCAGCAAAGCGAACTCGAAAAAATAAAGGGGCCACAAAGGCCCCTTACAGATTCACATCTGATTTTTAAGGGCTCTTAACAGAGCAAGCCTTATTACTCAGCTTCAGCGAAGGTTTCTTCTGCCTGCTGAGCCAGGTCCTGAGAGCGACCTTCACGTACAGTGGTAGCCACTGCAGTCAGGTACAGGCTAACAGCACGGATTGCATCGTCATTACCTGGGATAATGTAGTCAACACCGTCTGGATCAGAGTTGGTATCAACGATAGCGAACACTGGGATACCCAGGTTGTTTGCTTCTTTGATAGCAATGTGTTCGTGGTCTGCATCGACAACAAACAGTGCGTCTGGCAGGCCGCCCATGTCTTTGATACCGCCCAGGCTGTTTTCCAGCTTGGCCAGTTCACGAGCGCGCATCAGCGCTTCTTTCTTAGTCAGTTTGTCGAAGGTGCCATCCTGAGACTGAGTTTCCAGATCTTTCAGACGTTTGATTGACTGACGAACGGTTTTCCAGTTAGTCAGCATACCACCCAACCAGCGGTGATTAACGAAGAACTGGTCGCAGCTCAGAGCGTGCTCTTTTACCGCTTCGCTTGCAGCGCGCTTAGTACCAACAAACAGAATCTTACCTTTACGGGAAGAGATCTTGCTCAGCTCAGCCAGGGCTTCGTTGAACATTGGTACAGTTTTCTCAAGGTTGATGATGTGAACTTTGTTACGCGCGCCGAAGATGAATGGCTTCATTTTCGGGTTCCAGTAACGGGTCTGGTGACCGAAGTGTACACCGGCCTTGAGCATGTCGCGCATGGAAACAGTTGCCATGATTACCTCTATAGATATAGTTTGGGGTTAAGCCTCCACGTATCCCGTACAACCGACCCATCGGCTCTTTCGAACCAGCAAGGCACCCCGGCGTAGGTGTCGATACGTGTGTGTTATTTACACATAGTGAGATTTATGCGTTTCTCAATCTGGCGAAGAGACTCACCGAACAGAGAATCGTCGGCGCGCTTTATACCATAAAGCCGCAGCTGTAGCCAACTATTGTTACCCTTGCGGCCCGAATTAAATGACTGCCGCAGGCCACAGCATGGCTGAGACCACAAACTGCAATTGGCAGCGTCGGGGCAGGCTGATACCATTGCAGCACTTTCTTTATATTATTGTCGACAATGACGACAAATGTGGACCGAATGAATGGCTATCTCAATTAAAACCCCTGAAGAAATCGAAAAAATGCGCGTTGCCGGTCGCCTGGCGGCTGAAGTGCTTGAGATGATTGAAGAGCACGTCAAGCCTGGCGTCAGCACCGGTGAGCTGGACCGTATCTGCCACGATCACATCGTCAACAAGCAGCATGCGGTCTCCGCCAGCCTCGGCTATCACGGCTTCCCGAAATCCGTCTGTATTTCGGTCAATGAAGTGGTGTGCCACGGTATTCCGAGCGACGAAAAAATTCTGAAGGATGGCGATATCGTCAATATCGACGTCACCGTAATCAAAGATGAGTATCACGGCGATACCTCAACCATGTTTATCGTGGGTAAACCGACGATTCAGGGCGAGCGCCTGTGCCGCGTCACCCAGGAGAGCCTCTACCTGGCCCTGCGTATGGTGAAGCCGGGTATCCGCCTGCGCACTATCGGTCGTGAGATCCAGAAGTTTGTCGAGGCGCAGGACTTCTCCGTCGTGCGTGAGTACTGCGGCCACGGTATCGGTAAAGGCTTCCACGAAGAGCCGCAGGTACTGCACTACGACGCGGATGACGGCGGCGTGGTGCTGCAGGCCGGTATGGCCTTTACCATCGAACCGATGGTTAACGCCGGTGATTACCGTATCCGCAGCATGAAAGATGGCTGGACCGTAAAAACCAAAGATCGCAGCTTGTCCGCACAGTACGAACACACTATTGTGGTAACGGAAAACGGCTGCGAAATTATGACGCTGCGTAAAGATGACACCATCCCGGCGATTCTGGTTGCGGAATAGTTACAGGGGCTGACCTTCTTTTCCCGGTTAGCCCGCATGCAGAATATCAGGCCGGCGCAAGCCGGTTTTTTTATGTCTTAGGGGCGGTGAAATGAATAAAGATGTAACTGAAGCCAGCATCCTGAAAAAGCTCACCAAAGCGCCACGACGCTGGGAAGACCGCGAGCTAAATCGCGATACGCTGAAGCATCACCTTGATGTTTTCCAGCAGCATCTGGCCGCCGCGTTCGACGCCGGGCAGGACGTGGAAAGCCTGATCGATGCGCGCACCCTGTTTATTGACCGCCTGCTGCGGCGGCTGTGGCGCTTCTTTGGCTTCCCGGAAAAAGAGGGCGTCGCGCTGGTCGCCGTTGGCGGCTATGGCCGTGGCGAGCTGCACCCGCTCTCCGATATTGACGTACTGATCCTCAGCCGCAAACCGCTGTCGGACGAAGATGCCCAGCGCACCAGCGATCTGCTCACCCTGATGTGGGACCTTAAGCTGGAAGTTGGCCACAGCGTGCGCACCCTCGAAGAGTGCCTGCTGGAGGGGTTATCTGACCTCACCGTCGCCACCAACCTGATTGAATCGCGCATGCTGACCGGCGACCTTGCGCTATTCCTCGAGTTGCAGAAGAACATTTTCAGCGATGGCTTCTGGCCTTCTGACCGCTTCTTCGCCGCCAAAATCGAAGAGCAGCAGGAGCGCCACCAGCGCTACCACGGCACCAGCTACAACCTGGAGCCGGATATCAAAAGCAGTCCCGGTGGCCTGCGCGATATCCACACGCTGCTGTGGGTCGCCCGCCGCCACTTCGGCGCCACTTCGCTTGACGATATGGTTGGCTTTGGTTTCCTGACCGAAGCCGAGCGTAATGAACTCAACGAATGCCAGAGCATGCTGTGGCGTATCCGCTTCGCCCTGCACCTCACCCTCACCCGCTACGACAACCGCCTGCTGTTTGACCGCCAGCTCAACGTGGCCCAGCGTCTTAACTATCAGGGTGACGTCAATGAACCTGTCGAGCGCATGATGAAGGACTTTTTCCGCGTCACGCGCCGCGTCGGTGAACTCAACCAGATGCTGCTGCAGCTGTTTGATGAGGCTATCCTCGCGCTCGGCACCGACGAGAAACCGCGGCCGATGGATGAGGAATTCCAGCTGCGCGGCACCCTGATTGACCTGCGGGATGAGACCCTGTTCGCCCGGCAGCCGGAAGCGATCATGCGCATGTTCTGGGCGATGGTGCGCACGCCGAAAATTACCGGTATTTACTCCACTACCCTGCGCCACCTGCGCCACGCGCGCCGCAATCTGACGCAGCCGCTCTGTACCATCCCGCAGGCGCGTGAGCTGTTCCTGTCGATCCTGCGGCACCCAGGCGCGGTGAGCCGGGCACTGGTGCCAATGCACCGCCACAGCGTGCTGTGGGCCTACATGCCGCAGTGGAGTAACATTGTCGGCCAGATGCAGTTTGACCTGTTCCATGCTTATACCGTTGATGAGCACACCATTCGCGTGCTGCAAAAGCTGGAAAGCTTTGCCGACGAACGCACCCGCCCGCGCCACCCGCTGTGCGTGGAGCTGTGGCCACGCCTGCCGCAGCTGGAGCTGCTGCTGATGGCGGCACTGTTCCACGATATCGCCAAAGGGCGCGGCGGTGACCACTCGATCCTCGGCGCGCAGGACGCGCTGGAGTTCGCCGAAATGCACGGCCTGAATTCACGCGAAACCCAGCTGGTTGCCTGGCTGGTGCGCCACCACCTGCTGATGTCGGTGACCGCCCAGCGCCGCGATATTCAGGACCCGACGGAGATCCAGCAGTTCGCTGAAGTGATGCAGAACGAAAGTCGCCTGCGTTACCTGGTGTGCCTGACGGTGGCGGATATCTGCGCCACCAATGAAACGCTGTGGAACAGCTGGAAGCAGAGCCTGATACGCGAACTGTTCTTCGCCACCGAGAAGCAGCTGCGGCGCGGCATGGAGAACAGCCCCGACCTGCGCGAGCGCGTGCGCCACCACCGCCTGCAGGCGCTGGCGCTGCTGCGCATGGACAACATCGATGAAGAGGCCCTGCACCGTATCTGGGGCCGCTGCCGCGCAGACTATTTCCTGCGCCACACGCCTAACCAGCTGGCCTGGCATGCGCGCCACCTGATGAATCACGACCTCAGCAAGCCGCTGATCCTCGTCAGCCCGCAGGCGACACGCGGCGGCACCGAGATCTTTATCTGGAGCCCGGATCGTCCCTACCTGTTTGCCACCGTAGCCGGGGAGCTGGATCGCCGTAACCTCAGCGTCCACGATGCGCAGATCTTTACCAGCCGCGACGGCATGGCAATGGATACCTTTATCGTGCTGGAGCCGGACGGTAGCCCGCTGGCGCCCGATCGCCATGAGATGATCCGCCAGGCGCTGGAGCAGGCGATCTGTCAAACTCACTGGCAGCCGCCGCGCATGCGCCGACAGTCGGCAAGGTTGAAGCATTTTAGCGTTGATACCGCGGTGAATTTCTTACCCACACATACTGACAGACGAACGTATCTGGAATTAGTGGCGCTCGATCAGCCCGGGTTACTGGCACGCGTTGGCGAAGTGTTTGCCGACTTAAACGTGTCGCTGCACGGCGCGCGCATCAGCACCATCGGCGAACGCGTCGAGGATTTATTTATCCTCGCCAACAGCGATCGTCGGGCATTAGACGCAGATTTGCGCGAAGTGCTGCAACAACGGTTGACAGAGGCCCTTAATCCAAACGATAAAGTGTGACCCAGATTTACTTTTTATCAGTGCCAGCGCGTGATTCTGCCGCAGCGGAATCGTTTTCGTTGAATATGCGTCGGCAAAACCAGGAAGAGACTAACTATGCAACAGTTACAGAGTGTTATTGAGGCTGCTTTCGAGCGCCGTGCGGACATTACCCCAGCCAACGCGGATACCGTAACCCGTGAAGCGGTTAACCAGGTTATTGCCCTGCTCGACAGCGGTGCCCTGCGCGTGGCTGAGAAGATCGACGGTCAGTGGGTGACTCACCAGTGGCTGAAGAAAGCGGTGCTGCTCTCTTTCCGCATCAATGACAATCAGGTAATGGAAGGCGCTGAAAGCCGCTACTACGACAAAGTCCCGATGAAATTCGCCGACTATGACGAAGCGCGCTTTAAGAAAGAGGGCTTCCGCGTGGTGCCACCTGCCGCCGTGCGTCAGGGTGCATTTATCGCCCGTAACACCGTGCTGATGCCTTCTTACGTCAACATTGGTGCCTATGTTGATGAAGGCTCGATGGTGGATACCTGGGCGACCGTGGGCTCCTGTGCGCAGATTGGTAAAAACGTGCACCTGTCCGGCGGCGTGGGCATCGGTGGCGTACTGGAGCCTCTGCAGGCCAACCCGACAATCATCGAAGACAACTGCTTTATCGGCGCCCGTTCTGAGATCGTTGAAGGCGTGATCGTGGAAGAAGGCTCGGTGATCTCAATGGGCGTTTATATCGGCCAGAGCACCAAAATCTTTGACCGCGAAACCGGCGAAGTCCACTTCGGTCGCGTTCCGGCGGGTTCAGTAGTGGTTTCCGGCAACCTGCCATCCAAAGACGGTACCTACAGCCTGTATTGTGCGGTGATTGTGAAAAAGGTTGACGCCAAAACCCTCGGCAAAACCGGCATCAACGAACTGCTGCGTACCATCGACTAATCTCGTCTGCGGGCTGCCACGGCGGCCCGCCCTCTCCTGTAACGTTAACTTTACGTTTCTTCTACGAACTACCTCTTTCACGCCGCGAAACAAGTGATGCTATTGCGCACAATCTGAGCCATAATCCGCGCCAGAAAAATCCTGTTCTTAAATTAACCGATCCTTTTCCGTTTTTCGGATAGCGACTACATTGATCGCATCTGGATCGAGTGTCTCCTTAAAGGAAAATGCTATGTACGATAATTTGAAAGGTCTGGGCATTGCAACGCCGGAAGATATCGACCGTTACAGCCTGCGTCAGGAAGCGAACAACGACATCCTGAAAATCTATTTCCGCAAAGACAAAGGCGAGTTCTTTGCCAAGAGCGTGAAATTTAAATATCCGCGTCAGCGTAAAACTGTGGTGGCTGATAATGCCAGCCAGGGTTACAAAGAAGTGCAGGAAATTAGCCCTAATCTGCGCTATGTGATTGACGAACTGGATCAGATTTGCCAGCGCGATCAGGTAGAAGTCGATCTGAAACGTAAAATTCTCGACGACCTGCGTCATCTGGAAAGCGTTGTTTCAAATAAGATCGCAGAAATTGAATCAGACCTGGATAAACTGACCCGCAACGGTCGTTAAAATAAATAAGGGGTGACCAGAAAAAAGGTCTCCCCTTACGCTTAAAGTCCAGTGTAAGGGCGGCCCCTCTTTTTCGGTCCGCCCTTTTTCACATTTATAATCCAGTGTAAGGGCGGACCCTCTTTTTCGGTCCGCCCTTTTTCACATTTATAATCCTGTGTAGGGGCGGACCCTCTTTTTCGGTCCGCCCTTTTCGACATCATTTACTGCATCAGCAGGTAAATGCTGCTGTCGCCACGCTGAATATTCAGCGCCAGTACCGATGGCTTAGTATCCAGGATTTTGCGCAGCTCACCCAGATTAGCAATTGCCTGCTGGTTAACGCCCAGGATCACATCGTCTTTCTTCAGACCGATGCGCGCCGCCGCAGAACCGGCCTTCACGCTATCCACCTTCACGCCTTTGGTTCCCTTCGCATCGTAGTTGCTGAGGTTAGCGCCTTCAATACCGGTGTAGATAGTACCGGAATCGACCTTGGCTGCGGTGCTCTGCTGCAGCGCCACGTTAACCTTCATCGGCTTACCGTCGCGGATCAGGCCCAGCTCCATTTTGGTGCCAACCGGCAGCGAGCCGACTTCAGCACGCAGCGCCGCAAAGCTGGAAATTGGCTTGTTGTTGAGAGAAACGATCACGTCCCCGGCTTTAATGCCCGCTTCCGCAGCGGAAGATTTAGGCAGCACCTGGCTGACAAATGCACCGCGCTGCGCGTCGACCTTCATCGCTTTCGCCAGCTCAGAGTTCAGCTCGGTGCCCATAATCCCCAGCTCGCCGCGTTTCACCTGGCCATACTCAACCATCTGACCGGTCAGGTTTTTCACCATGTTACTTGGGATAGCAAAGCCGATACCGATGTTGCCGCCGTCTGGCGCCAGGATCGCGGTATTAATCCCGATCAGCTCACCGTTCAGGTTCACCAGCGCACCGCCGGAGTTACCGCGGTTGATCGCCGCATCGGTCTGGATAAAGTTTTCGTAGTTTTCCACATTCAGGCCGCTGCGGCCAAGCGCAGAGACGATCCCCGAGGTGACCGTTTCACCCAGGCCGTACGGGTTACCGATCGCCACGGTGTAGTCACCCACGCGCAGCGCATCTGAATCGGCAATTTTAATCGCGGTGAGACCTTTGGCATCTTTCAGCTGAATCAGTGCGATATCGGAACGCGGATCTTTACCAATCACTTTGGCGTCAAATTTACGCCCGTCGCTCAGCTGCACCTGAATTTTGGTGGCGTTATCTACCACGTGGTTATTGGTGACCACATAGCCTTTAGCGGCATCAATCACTACGCCAGAGCCGAGCGCTTTGAATTTCTGCTGCTGGGTATCTGCTCCGCCGTTGCCTTCCGCCCCGCCGCCCTGACACATTGGTGAGGACTGGAACGGCGAACCGTCCTGACAGAATGGCGAGTTGTCGCCGAAGAACTGCTGGAACTGCTGCGGCATACGCTGCGTGCGCACCGTGGTGCTGCCTTCAACATTGATACTGACCACCGACGGCATCACTTTTTCCAGCATCGGTGCCAGGCTTGGCAACTGCTGAGTGGGCGTAGAAGATGAGGCGGTTTCAGCAGCGCTGGCAGATAACGGGCTCATTGCCAGCCCAATGCTCATGGCAAGGGCACTTAATACTAACGTGGTTTTTTTCATTAGATGGATTCTCAAGTATTCAGTTAAATAACCATTGCTGTGGTTGTGATGATGAGATTAACTTTTTAGCGCTAAGTTCATGTTTAAATATTAGGGAAAGGTAAAAAAGTATTGGCTCCCTTTACAAAACTCAGCACAGCTTATTCCACGGCCATCAGACGCCGATACTCATCCCAGGCGTACAGATCGGTCATCCCGCTAATGTAATCCTGTAACAGGCGCGCGCGATAATAGTATTCCCAGATAGCCTCTTCGTTTGGCGTTTTATCCAGTTTTTCCACGGCTTCACTGTAGGCGAGGCGAAAACGCGTTGAGAGTTTGTGAAACAGCCGCGTTTCAATCGGATACCCCTTCAGATAATCCTTCTCATTCAACTCGCTAAATTCTTCGCGCGTTAACAGCAGCAGCGGGCGGTATATATCCAGCAGGCCGCTGATAACCCGATACCCCTGCAATTCCAGCTGCTCAACTTCCGGATGATTAAATACGTGGCGGAAGGCGACTTTTTTGAAAATATCCAGCAGCAGGCTGTGAGGACTGCCATCTTCCAGCAGCGCCTCGTTGAAATCACCATGATAGACCGCGGGCAGATGATCGATGAAACGGCTGGCGGCGTGCGGCACGAGCTCCGCGACAGTATTGACGCGCAGATACATAAAGAACTGATCCTCGCGACTGAGGTTGGTCTGGCGGCTGCGTGATTTCTCCAGCGCGGTGGTCACCACCGTGGCAAACAGATCGCCCTGCTGATGATTCGGCCAGAGCTGGGACAGATGTTCATACAGCTGCTCAACGCTGAAGATTTTTTTCTCCACGGCATCTTCCAGATCCGCCACGCAGTAGGAGATATCGTCGGCCGCTTCCATGATATAGGTCAGCGGAAAACGGCTGTGCGGCTGCAGATCCAGCTGCTCGCGCAGGCGGCTGACATACTCCTCTTCCGCCAGATAGTAGCCGGGCTTTTTCATTAAATAGCTGTGGCTGTCCGGAACCGGACCGCTGTGCCACGCCGGGCGAGTGTATTTCAAAATGCAGCCCACCTGCGCCCAGGTCAGATTCATCTTCATCAGCGTGTGCACCATGCGGATCGCCTGCGCATTGCCCTCGAAGTGCGACAAATCCTGACGAATATTTGCACGCAGCTCGTTCAGCCCATCGTCGCAGTGACGCAGCACCTCGGGCACACAGCGGTCGGGGCGCTGGCTCTCCGGCTGCCAGCCCGCATCCAGCTGCTGACGGAACCAGTCGTTGATCGCCGACTCGCCGAAATGACCAAACGGCGGATTGCCGATATCGTGCATCAGGCAGGCCATCTCGACGATGCTTTCAAACGGCGCGGTCAGCTGCGCCAGCCCCAGCGCGGCCAGCTGGCCCTGCTCCTGCAGGCGCGTCAGCACCTCTTTGGCGATATAGCGCCCAACCTGCTGCACTTCAAGCGAATGCGTCAGCCGGGTACGCACGGCGGCATTGCGCTCCAGCGGGAATACCTGGGTTTTCTGCTGCAGGCGGCGGATCGCCGCAGAGTTGATAATCCGCCCGCGATCGCTCTCAAATATGCGCAGAATTTCATGCTCATCCTTCGGCCCCTGATACGGACGATAGCGACGCTGCCAGTTAATTTTCGTGCGAAAGTCTATCGCGCTCATGCCTGTTCCCTCGGGTTAACGGTACGCATCACCGTCAGACGGATTATCACTGTAATGCTGCCATGATAGACTATGCGCCGAAATCATTGGCAAATTCTACAATTTTAGCGGGTATCCCTATGAAAGCAGGCATTATTGGTGCGATGGAACAGGAAGTTACGCTGCTGCGTGACAAAATTGAAAACCGTCAGACTCTGACCCTGGCGGGCTGTGAAATTTATACCGGAACGCTGAACGGTGTTGACGTGGCCCTGCTGAAATCCGGCATTGGTAAAGTCTCTGCCGCACTTGGCACTACCCTGCTGCTGCAGCTGTGCAAGCCGGACGTGGTAATCAATACCGGTTCCGCCGGTGGTCTCGCCTCCACGCTGAAAGTGGGCGATATCGTGGTGTCAGACGAAGTGCGCTATCACGATGCCGACGTGACCGCCTTCGGTTACGAGCCAGGCCAGATGGCCGGCTGCCCGGCGGCGTTTAAAGCTGACGACAAGCTGATTACCGCCGCAGAGCAGTGCATTGCTCAGCTGGGCCTCAACGCCGTGCGCGGCCTGGTGGTGAGCGGTGATGCCTTTATCAACGGCGCTGCCCCGCTGGCACGCATACGCAGCACCTTCCCGCAGGCGGTGGCCGTGGAAATGGAAGCGACCGCTATCGCCCACGTCTGCCATCAGTTCAACACGCCGTTCGTCGTGGTACGCGCCATCTCTGACGTAGCCGATCAGGAATCCCACCTCAGCTTTGACGAGTTCCTGGTGGTCGCCGCTAAGCAGTCTTCATTAATGGTGGAAACCCTGCTGGCCCAGCTGGCTCGTGGCTAAACGCGTTCTCCCCCTGCTGCTGCTGTGGCTGGCCTGTGCCGCCACGGCAGCGCCGCGCGTGGTTACGCTGGCCCCCAACCTGACCGAACTGGCCTTTGCAGCGGGCATTACCCCGGTTGGCGTCAGCGCATTCTCTGATTATCCGCCTGCGGCGCAGCAGATCCGCGAAGTGGCAAACTGGCAGGGGATCAATACGGAGAAGCTGCTGGCGCTGAAGCCCGACGTGGTGCTCGCCTGGCGCGGCGGCACGCCGCAGCGCCAGGCTGACCAGCTGCAGTCGCTGGGGGTGAAGGTGGTGTGGCTGGCGCCGGACTCTATCGCTGAGCTGGTCTCCAGCCTGCGCCAGCTGTCGGTTTACAGCCCGCAGCCACAGCAGGCCGAACAGGCGGCAGATCGCCTGCAGCAGCAGTTTGCCGATCTACGCCTGCGCTATGCCCGGCAGCAGCCAAAGCCGGTTTTCATGCAGTTTGGCATGCGACCGCTGTTTACGGCAGCGGGCCATACTTTGCAAAATGAAGTACTGCAGCTGTGCGGCGGGGAGAATATCTTTGCCGATGCACGAGTGCCGTGGCCGCAGGTCAGCCGCGAACAGGTTTTAGTCCGCCAGCCGCGGGCAATTGTCATCCCCGGCGATGAGGCACAGGCGCAGCAGGTGGCGCAGTTCTGGCGCCCGCAGCTTGCGGCAACGGTGATTGCTATCAATGATGACTGGCTAAGCCGCGCCGGACCGCGTATGATTCTGGCTGCGCAAAAACTGTGCAGCCAGCTATCGCTAGCCGGCAAGCCCGGAGAACGAAAAATCACCGCTATGCGTGATTAAAGATCCGGCAATATTGGCCGTTAACTAAATAACGAGGCAGCGAAATCCGTACATAATCCGCCGCCCGTTTTATTGCTTTGAGTTAATTCCCCGGTTTACACCACCAGGAAATCGTCATATGAAATCCGTTTATCTGGCTCTCGGGCTGATGATGACGGGTCATGCCTTTGCCGCTTCAACAACCGGCAGCATTGGCGTGAAATTAACCATCTACACGCAGTGCCGCGTTGATGGCAGCGCTGTTTCTGCCAGCCGCCAGCCGGATATTGCCTGTGGAGTACAGCCTGATGCCCAGCCGAAAATTACGCAAAACGTAGTTGAGGACAGTGCGGCTCAGAAAGTAAGGTTAGTTACCGTCGAATGGTAAAATTATCGAATGTAAAAAAAAGCCTCCCGGATGGGAGGCTTTTTTTTAAGCGGGATCAGATGCTGAAGGAAGAACCACAACCACAGGTGGTTTTCGCATTGGGGTTGGTCACGATAAAGCGTGAACCCTCCAGCCCTTCGGTGTAATCCACCGAACCGCCCACCAGATATTGCAGGCTCATCGGGTCCACCACCAGTGCCACGCCCGATTTCTCAATCGTCATGTCACCGTCGTTAATCTTGTCGTCAAAGGTAAATCCGTACTGGAAACCGCTGCAGCCACCGCCGGTGATATACACACGCAGTTTCAGCTCCGGGTTGTCCTCATCGGAAATCAGGTTTTTGACTTTACTGGCCGCCGCATCGGTAAATTGCAGGGGCAGTGCTACATCGTCGCTCATGTGATACTCCAGTATGCTTTCAGGCCGGGTGCCTGACAGGTCACAAATCGACCATAATTGTTGTCATTATCTTACACACGGGTAGAGCAATCAAGCTCAGGCTGTACCACCCTGTGCGGTGGCATTGGCCGCTTCCTGTTTCTGCTGCTTAGCCAGAGTGCGGGCAAGCAGGGAGGAATACAAGGGCTGGCCGCCAAGAAACTGCGCCAGCAGCGTCGCCCCCAGGCAGGTAATAATCATCGGCAGGATCAGCTGGTAGTTGTCCGTCATCTCCAGCACCAGCACAATGCCGGTCAGCGGTGCGCGCACCGACGCAGCAAATAGCGCCCCCATTCCGGCAATAGCGAAGGTCGCCGCCTGCAAGTGATACTCCGGCAGCAGGGCCGCGCTGACAAGGCCAAACGCCGTGCCAAGCACCGTGCCGAGCGCCAGCATCGGGGCAAAAATCCCGCCGGGCGCGCCGGAGCAGAAACAGAGCAGCGTGGTCGCCAGACGAATGATAAAAATAAACAGCAGCGTTCCGGCGGTGTAATTTCCTGCCGCCACCAGCGGGATCAGCCCGGAGCCGCCGCCGGAAGCCGCAGGCATGACCAGCCCCAGCACGCCGCAGATGCCCCCCAGCAGCGCCCCGATCAGCAGCACCTTACTCATCCTGCCACCGTGCAGGCGTTGAAACAGATCCTGAATGCGAAAGATCAGCTGATTAAACGTCACGCCCACCACGCCAATGACCATCCCCAGCAGCAGGTAGAGCCACAGCGTATTCACCGGCGCATCCGACAGCCGCCCCACTTCGATCACCGCCCGGTCGCCGTTAAACACCCGGAACACGATGCTCGACATAATCACCCCGATAAACACCGCCTTAATCGAGATCAGGCTATAGCGAAACTGCAGGCGCATCTCTTCGATAATAAACAGGATACCGGCCAGCGGTGCGTTAAACGCCGCCGACAGCCCCGCCGCCGCCCCCGTCGCCAGCAGCGAGTGCCGCGCTTCGGTACTCTTCATGCGGAAGATATCCAGCAGCATACGGCCGATATTGCCACCCAACTGCACCGTCGGGCCTTCCCGGCCCAGCACCATCCCGGCGCCGAGCGTCCCCATCCCGCCGATAAACTTCACTGGAATGACCCGCCACCAGCGCACCGGGCGCAGCTCCTCCAGCGCACCTTCGATTTCCGGGATCCCGGAACCTGCGGCTTCAGGGGCGAACGCGCGCACCAGACCATAGCCAACCGCCGCCAGCAGGGCGGACATGATAAACGCCAACGGATACATCACCAGCGGATGCTGGCTGAATGACGCCAGCAGCCCGACGCGCTGGCCGATAATCCAGTTCACCGCGTGTTCAAAGCCAACGCCGACCAGGCCGGTCAGCGTTCCGGCAATTCCGGCCATCACCAGCACCGCCAGCGGCGTTTTATCGCGCCGCAGCAGCAGGCGCAGAAAATCGCCGCGCCGGGCAGGCACCACGTGCAAATCATCAGTTGAGGTGGAGTGCTGAGTCATAGGCCATTCATTTTATTGTAAAGATTGGTCAATATCTTACCTGTTCTCGCCAGTAAAGCCCGCGCTTAATTTCTCTCTAATCGTGTCAGAATCAGCAACAGCCTTTGGCTGACTCGCGAAGTTACCTTAGAATAGACGGGTTTTTTAATGAATGATCAGGAGCGGTTCCATGAGTAAGTCTGAAAACCTGTACGCTCAGGCGCAGCAGTTAATTCCCGGCGGCGTCAACTCGCCAGTGCGAGCCTTTAACGGCGTGGGTGGCGTACCGCTGTTTATCGAACGCGCTGACGGGGCTTATCTGTTTGATGCAGACGGTAAAGCCTATATCGACTATGTCGGCTCCTGGGGCCCGATGGTACTGGGGCACAACCACCCCGCCATCCGCAACGCGGTGATTGAAGCGGCTGAACGCGGCCTGAGCTTCGGCGCTCCCACCGAGATGGAAGTGAAAATGGCGGCGCTGGTCACCGAGCTGGTGCCGACCATGGATATGGTGCGCATGGTGAACTCCGGGACTGAAGCCACCATGAGTGCGATTCGTCTGGCGCGCGGCTTTACCCATCGCGATAAAATCATCAAGTTCGAAGGCTGCTACCACGGCCACGCTGACTGCCTGCTGGTAAAGGCGGGTTCCGGCGCCCTGACTCTCGGCCAGCCTAACTCCCCTGGCGTGCCGGCGGACTTTGCCAAACATACGCTGACCTGCACTTACAACGACCTCGACTCCGTACGCGCGGCCTTTGAGCAGTATCCGCAGGAAGTGGCCTGCATCATCGTTGAGCCGGTCGCCGGCAACATGAACTGCATTCCGCCGCTGCCGGAGTTCCTGCCGGGCCTGCGTGCGCTGTGCGATGAGTTTGGTGCGCTGCTGATCATCGATGAAGTCATGACCGGCTTCCGCGTAGCGCTGGCGGGGGCGCAGGCTTATTACGGCGTGGAGCCGGACCTGACCTGCCTCGGCAAAATCATCGGCGGCGGCATGCCGGTAGGTGCCTTTGGCGGCCGTCGTGAAGTGATGGAAGCGCTGGCGCCTGGCGGCCCGGTTTACCAGGCGGGTACGCTGTCCGGCAACCCGATCGCCATGGCCGCAGGCTTCGCCTGTCTGACCGAAGTGGCGCGCACCGGTACGCATCAAACCCTGACCGAGCTGACCACCCGGTTGGCTGACGGCCTGCTGGCGGCAGCGAAAGAGGAGAATGTCCCGCTGGTGATTAACCACGTTGGCGGCATGTTCGGCCTGTTCTTCACCGACGCCGACAGCGTGACTCATTATGCCGACGTGCAGCAGTGCGACGTTGAGCGCTTTAAGCGTTTCTTCCATCTGATGCTGGAGGAGGGAGTTTATCTGGCCCCGTCCGCATTTGAGGCCGGCTTTATGTCGCTGGCGCACAGCCCGGAAGATATTCAGCGCACCATCGACGCGGCACGTCGTAGCTTCGCGAAACTGTAAACCACAATGCCATGGGCCGCTGGGCTCAAACGGTAATCTCCGGGCGGGGCATGCTCCGCCCGGACAACATCCGAGAAGGTCAGGCATGCCTGACCTTTTTTTATACCTTGCGCAACAGATAGATAAAGTAAGGCGCGCCGATAAAGGTCGCCAGCAATCCGGCCGGGATCTGATCCGGGAAGGAGAGCATCCTGCCGCACCAGTCTGCCGCCACCATCAGTCCACCTCCCAACAGCGCCGCCATCAGCTGCTGCGGCAGCGCCCGGCGGAAGCCGAGCATGCGCGCAATATGCGGGGCCATCAGGCCGACGAAACTCAGCGGACCAATAGTCAGCGTGGCCGCCGCCGTCAGGCAGGCCGCCAGCAGCAGCAGCGCCAGGCGCGAGGGCGTCAGCGCCACGCCGACAGCGCGTGCCGTCGCCCCGCCAAGCGGCAGAATGGTCAGCCAGCGGCGGCACAGCGGCACCAGCGCCAGCAGGATGGCGGCAATGATCAGCGTTCGCTTCGCCTGCAGCGCATCGATTTGATAGGTCGAACCGGAAATCCACGTCAGCAGGCCAGCCATCCGCGGGTCGCCGCTCGCCAGCAGCAGCATCAGCAGCGTGGCAAACGCCGTGCTCAACGCCATTCCGGCCAGCAGCATGCGCTCGGGGGAGAAACCGCCGCGTCCGGCGGCAATCGAGATAATCAGCAGCGTCACCGCCGCGCCGAGGCTACCGGCCGGCAGCAGCCAGCCAAAGGCATCACCCGGCACGATAAACAGCATAATCACCACGCCAAACGCCGCGCCGGAGCTGATGCCCAGCACTTCCGGGCTGGCCATTGGATTACCGGTCAGGCGCTGCACCACGCAGCCCGCCACGCCCAGCATCATCCCGGTGGCCAGCGCCGCCAGCATACGCGGCCCGCGCCACGGCAGCAGCTGATGCCACAGGTCTCCGCTCGCCCACACCCAGCCGTGCGCGTCGCGGCCAAAGCTCAGCGCCACCGCACTCAGCAGCAGCAGTACGCCGCCGCCCAGCAGCGCCCACCACAGCACGCGGTGGCGCTCGGCAGGAACGTTATCACCCTGATTCATCGCCGGCGGCAGCGAAGCGGTGCGCAGGCGCGGCAATAGCCACAGCAGCAGCGGCGCCCCGATCACCGCCGTCACCGTGCCGGTGGAGATCTCGCCCATTTTATCCGCCAGCCACAGCACGCTCTGGTCCGCCAGCCACAGCAGCAGCGCACCAATCAGCGGCGCCACCAGCAGGCGACCAATCAGACGGCGGAAGCCGAGCATTTTCGCCAGCAGCGGCGAGAAAAGGCCGATAAAGCCGATAATCCCGGTGGCATTAACCAGCGAGGCACTGATCAGGATAGCCAGCGCCAGCACCGCAAAGCGCGCCAGCGAAATCCCCAGGCCAAGATTTTTCGCCACGCCGTCGTCCAGCCCCATCAGGGTCATCGGGCGCAGCAGCAGCAGCGTCAGCAGTACACCGCCCAGCAGGCGCGGCCAGAGGAACTCGACGTTGCTCCAGTCCATCTGGTTCAGCGATCCGGTGCTCCACAGAAACATGTTTTGCAGCTGGTCATGATTGAAGATAGCGAAGATCTGATTCACCGCGCCGCAGTAGAGAGACAGCACCAGCCCGGCGAGGATCAGCGTTACCGGCGACATCCGTTTGCCCCACGCCACGCCAAACACCACCACGCCAACCGCGATGGCACCAAAGGTCGCCGCCAGCTGCTGCGTCAGCATGCCGCCCGGCACGCTCCACAGCGTCACCACGGTAATGCCCAATTGCGCCCCGCTCGCCACGCCCAGCGTCGCCGGTTCCGCCAGCGGATTGCGCAGCACCTGCTGGAACAGCAGCCCCACCAACCCCAGCCCGGCGCCGGCCAGCAGCGACAGCGACAGGCGCGGCAGCAGGCTGTAGTGGAATACCATCTGCTCGATATTGTTCATATCCGGCGCGCGCAGCGCCGTCAGCCACTGTTCAGCAGGCAGCTGATGTTGCAGGTTGGTGAGCGTCAGCGCCAGCGCGGCGATAAACAGCAGCAGCAGCAGCGCGATCGGTAAACGGTACTGGCGCATCACTCCCCTCCCAGCACGCGGTCAAGCGTGTAGAGCAGCTGCATCGCCGAGAGCGTCGCGCCATAGAACCAGACGCGCGGCACTTCGGTGAAGCGCTGCGCGCGCACAAAGGGCATCGAACGCCACAGGTCGGAGGCGGTCACCTGTTTCATCAAATTTGCATTGCCGTGCTCGAAGCAGATCGCCTCAACATCGTGCTGATCTGCCAGTCGTTCAATTCCAATCACCGCACTTCCCCAAAAGGTGGTCTCCCCCTGCCATGCATTCACCAGCCCCAGCGCATCCATCACCTGCTGGAACAGGCCGTTAGCGGTGAAGACAATCGCATGACGCGGGTCGAGAATAGACATCAGCAGCAGCGGCCGCTGCTGCCGGCGGGCCAGGCGGGCCTTCACGCGCTCGATCAGTGCATCCAGTTCGGCCAGATGGGCTTCAGCCTGCGGCACGCGGTTGATGCGCTGCGCCAGCGCCATCAGCGACTGACGGGCGCTGGTCAGCGGCTTGCCGTTACCGTCGTTAAAGGTGAAGCCCATGCCCGGCGCGATGCGCTGAAAACGTGTCGGATCCGGGCCATAACCTTGTGAAAAGAGGATCAGCGAGGGCTTCAGCTGAGTGATTAGTTCAAGGTTCGGTTCGCTACGCAGCCCCACATCCACCACCGACGGCGGCAGGACCGGCTCCCCCACCCAGTTGCGATAACCGTGCAGTTCAGACGCGCCAGTGGGCGTCACGCCAAGCGCCATCAGCAGTTCGAGCGGTAGCCACTCCAGCGCAATAATGCGCTGCTCATCAGCAGCATATGCAGAGCGGGGAAGCTGGGCCAGCAGCGGGGAACAGGCCAGTGCCGTCAGCAGACGGCGACGCGAAATATCCGGCATCACAACATCCAATCCTTAGTAAACAAAACTCACCGGCGCGCCGCCATTCGGGTGCGGTAAAATACCCATCGGGATACCATAAATCTCCCCCAGCACGTCACCCTGCATGATCGCCTGCGGCTCGCCCTGGGCGATCATCTCACCGTGGCGCAGCGCCACCATATGATCGCAGTAGCGGGCCGCCATATTGAGATCGTGCAGCACCGCGATCACCGTCAGGCCCCGTTCACGGCTGAGACGCTGGATCAGCGCCAGCACGTCAACCTGATGGGCGATGTCCAGTGCCGAGGTCGGTTCATCCAGCAGCAGACAGCGGCTGTTCTGCGCAACCAGCATGGCAATCCATGCGCGCTGACGCTCGCCGCCGGAGAGACTGTCGACCAGACGGCTGGCCAACGGTTTCAGGCCGACCAGCGCAATCGCTTCATCAACACGCTGACGATCCTCCGCGCCATAGCGCCCTAGCGCGCCGTGCCACGGATAACGTCCAATCGCCACCAGCTCGCGTACCGTCATCCCTTCCGCAGCGGGAAGCTGCTGCGGCAGATACGCCACTTCTCGGGCAAAGGCTTTGCTGCTCCAGCTGTCGAGCGGCTGCTGGTTAAGTCGCACCTGCCCTGCTGATGCCGCATGGTGGCGACCGAGCATTTTTAACAGCGTCGATTTTCCGGAGCCGTTATGGCCGATCAGGCCACACACTTTTCCGGCGGGAAAGGCCAGCGACAAGGGCTGTAACAGGGTTCTGCCCGGTACGGCAAAGCTGACGTTATCCAGGGTGAAGGTGGTTTCTGTAGCAGACTGATGTGGCATGGTTTTCTTCTGATTGGCGGGCGCAGCGTACCGCGCCCGATGAGAGAGTTAGAAACGGAAGGTGGCGGTACCCACAATCTGACGTTCCGCGCCCCAGTAGCAGGCGTGCTCGCGGTAGCAGCTGGCCACATACTCGCGGTCAAACAGGTTATTGACGTTAACCCCCACCGATGAACCCGGCAGGCCAAAGCGTGCCAGATCGTATTTCACGACCGCATCCACCAGCGTATAGCCCGCGACGTCGAAGTTCTGATCCTGGTTAGCACCGTTGCTCTCCTGGTGGCGATACAGACCTTTGCTCTCACCGACGTAACGCAGACCGGTACCCAGCGTCAGGCCGGAGAGCGCCGTTTCGTGGAAGGTGTAATCACCCCACAGTGACGCCATATGCTTCGGCACCTGCACCGGGGTTTTACCACGCAGATAGTTGTCTTCGGTGTATTCCGCATCGGTATAGCTGTAAGAAGCCGTCACGTTGACGTTGGCATTGACGGCGGCCTTGGCTTCAAATTCAAAGCCGCGTGAGCGGATTTCGCCCCCCTGTACGCTAAACAGCGGTGCGGTCGGGTCACCCATCAGATTGTTGTTTTTGGTCAACTGGTAGATCGCCCCGGTCAGCACAATCGGGCGATCTTTCGGTACGTATTTCACCCCGGCTTCATACTGTTTGGCGCGCGATGGCTGGAAAGTTTCGCCGCCGAGCGTGGTGCCGGTATTCGGGATAAATGACTCGCTGTAGCTGAAGTAAGGGGCAATGCCGTTATCGAAGACGTAGTTAACGCCGCCGCGCCAGGTGAAGGCCTGGTCGTGGGTTTTATTCTCGCTGCCGTTACGGTCAAAGGCGGACATGGTGAGGTAATCGTAGCGCCCGCCCAGCGTCAACACCCAGCGGTCCCACTCCATCTGATCCTGCGCGTACAGACCGGTCTGTTCCTGTTTGTTCAGATACTGGTACGGGTTATACAGCGCCGTTGGCTGGTCGTTACCATACACCGGATTGAGCGCATCCAGCGGGGCAGCAGCGCCAAAAATGGCATCGATATCGTTACGCGAACGCTGGTAATCCACGCCCATCAGCAGCGTATGCTCCAGCTGCGCGGTAGCAAACTTCGCCTGTGCCTGGGTATCCACGGCAAACTGGTTCAGCTTTTCCTGCGAATGTGCGTAACCGCGGTCGATAGTGTTGTTTGCCGTATTCAGGCCGTTGCCATAGATGCTGAGGTAATCAGTTCGCATCTGTGCGTAACGCAGGTTCTGGCGCACGGTCCAGGTATCGTTGAACGCGTGGTCAAAGCTGTAGCCCACCATTTTGGTGTTGCGCGAGATTTTATTGCTCGCTTCACCCTCATCAAAATCGGTTGGCAGCTTATGCTGATTGCCGTTGGCATCGGTAATGGGCACTACCGTGCCTTCACGCGGCAGCCAGCCGTAGTAGCCGGTTTCCGGCTCGTTCTGGAAATAGCTCAGGAAGGTGAAATGGGTGTTTTCATCCGGCTGCCAGCTAAACGATGGCGCAATGGTGTAGCGCTTCTCTTTGTTCATCTGCTGCTGCGCATCGGCGCTGCGCGCCAGGCCGGTCAGGCGGTAAGAAAACGCTTCGTTATCATCCAGCGCACCGCCGAAGTCAAAGCCGGTGGAAAACAGGTTATCGCTACCCATCTGGAACTGCACTTCACGCAGGGTCTCCGTGGTTGGCCGCTTGCTGACCATTGCCACGATACCGCCCGGGTTACTTTTTCCGTACAGCACCGAGGTCGGTCCGCGCATCAGCTCGACGCGCTCAAGGAAGTAAGGGTCAATGGCAAATTCAGAGTAGTTATCACCCTGCAATTTCAGGCCGTTCAGATACTGGTTGGTATTGGTTTCGCTAAAGCCGCGAATAGAGAGCGCATCAATCACGTTGGAGGCACCGCGGTTACCCACCATTACGCCGGTGGTGTAGCCCAGCGCTTCTTTCACCGACAGCGGCTGATGCGTCTGCATCTCCTGGCTGGTGACCACGGAAACCGACTGTGGGTTTTTCTCAATTGGCGTCGCAGTTTTGGTAGCGGTGGCGCTGGTTTTAGCGGCGATGGTTGGCGCTGGCCCCCACGGACTCTCCTGCGGCGCGCTGCTGGCATTAGCGTTTACGGTAATGGTGTCGTCAGCGGCAAAGGCAGCGCCGCTGGTCAGGGACAAGGCAACCAAGACTGCCAGCTGGCGTTTCGCCGTCTTTACGGTATTGAAATCAGTGGAAAAATTGCGCGTGTTGGCCATTGAGCTTTCTCTGAACAAGGATTGTTGAATGTGAAACGAAACGATAATTATTATTATAACGCTCGGATAATATGCGAAACGAAGCAGCTTTCGCAAGGGAAAAGCCACGCCCGGCGCGGCTGCGGGCAGAGTTTACCCGTCAGCGGCACGCGGAATTTTGCGCAAGGTCAGGAATTATTTAATAGCGGAAGGTCATGGTGGCGATGATACGGCGGTCTCGCCCCCAGTAGCAGGCATAGCCGGACATGCAGCTCGCCACATAATGACGATCGAGTAAGTTATTAATATTTAACGCTACATTTGAACCAGGCAAGCCAACACGCGCCAGATCGTAGCGCATTACCGCATCCACCAGCGTATAGGGTTTAACCTTGAAGCTGTTGGCCGTATCGCCCCAGCTGCTGCCGACATAACGCACGCCGCTGCCCAGCGTCAAGCCGCTCAACGCCGTCTGATGGAAGGTATAGTCAGCCCATAAAGAGGCCATATTGGCGGGTATCTGATACGGGCGGCGGTCTGACTGCTCGCTGCCGTCTCGCGCGTAGCGCACGTCAGTAAAGGTATAGGAGGCGCTCAAATTGAGGTTGAGGTTTACCGCCGCTTTAGCCTCAAGCTCCAGGCCGCGCGATCGCGTTTTACCCGCCTGCTTGCTGAAAGACCCCATTCCCATTCCGGCACCGACGCTGGTATCCACCACCAGATTTTTATTTTTCACCAGCTGAAACAGCGCCGCCGTCAGCACAATCGGGCGATCCTGCGGCACAAACTTCAGGCCGAGCTCATACTGCTTGCCGCGTGAAGGTGAAAAGGTCTGATGATGGACATCGCTGCCGGATGTCGGTTGAAAAGACTCGCTGAAGCTGAAGTAAGGTGCAATACCGTTATCAAACAGATAATTCACGCCGCCGCGCCAGCTAAACTGCTTATCGTGACGACGGTTGGTGCTGCGCGCAACTCTGTCAAAGGCTGAGGTCATTGCCCAGTCATAACGTCCGCCTAACGTCACCACCCACCGTCGCCACTGCGCCTGATCCTGCGCGTAGATCCCGGTTTGCTGCTGGCGATCCAGCGTTTTTTGCGGCATCCGCCCAAATTCCGGGATGGTGTCATCGCCATATTGCGGGTTGAGCAGATCAAGCGGATCGGCGAGACCGTAAAATCCGTTAATATCATCGCGCATATGCATATAGTCGATGCCAAACAGCAGGCGATGATCCAGCGGACCGCTGGCTAATTTCCCTTCCATCTGGGTATCGACATCAATATTGCTCAGCCGCTCGTCAAAATGCGCTGAAGAGCGCATCAGGGTCTGCGGCGCAATATAACCTATGCCGTTGAAGCCGGTGCTGTGCGAGTCAAGATGCATATAGCGCACATTCTGCCGCACCTGCCAGCTGTCGCTGAGATCGTGTATCAGGCGATAGCCAGCCAGGTTCTGCGTATGCTGATAGCGCCCGCTGCGCTCGCCATCGCTAAAGCGGGTCGACAGTTTATGCTGCTTACCATCCGCAGTAACAAACGGGTCCACCGTGCCCTGACGGGGCAGCCAGCCGTTATACCCTGACTCGGGTTCATGCTGAAATTGGGTTAACAGCGTCAGGCTGGTGTGCACATTTGGCTGCCAGCGAAAGGAAGGCGCAACCGCATAGCGCTTCTCGCGCGCATTCACCTGCTGCGCATCGTTACTGCGGGCCAGCCCGGTCAACCGCCAGCTATAGCGCGGGTCATCATCGACAATATCGCTAAAATCGAAGCCGGTCTCATACAGATTCTGGTTACCCATCTGAAACTGGATCTCGCGCAGGCGCTCTCCCAGCGGCTGTTTGCTCACCAGCGCAATCAGCCCGCCGGGGCTGCTCTTGCCATACAGCACTGAGGCAGGCCCGTGCAGGACTTCAACGCGCTCCAGCATGTAAGGGTCAATGGCGGCCAGTGAATAACTGTCGCCCTGCAATTTGATGCCGTCCAGATACTCGTTAATATTTTGCTGCCCACCAAAGCCGCGGATCGCGACATTATCAAACAGATTGGCACTGCCGCTGGCGTTCACCGTCACACCTGGGGTGTAGCTGAGGGCTTCTTTGACCGACTGTGGCTGCATGCGCTGCAACTCTGCAGCGGTCACCACCGAAACCGACTGCGGGATTTTCTCCAGCGCCGTATCGGTTTTACTGCCGCTGGCACTGCGTTTTGCGGCCAGGGTTGCGGCAGGGCCCCAGGCATCTTCCCGTGGCGGCGCATCATCGGCATTGACGGTCAGTGTCGGGGTGGTGGCAAAGCAGTTTGCGGCCAGCAACAGAGGAAAGTAACGGCCGACGGTTCTGGAAACCGCATAAACATTCATTGTCGTTTCGCTCCTCCTTTATCCATGGGACGACCCATGTCGGGCAGATAATGCAGGATGAAGCGAAAGAAAGGTTGATCAAAAAAGCGGCTACCCTGAGCCGCTTTGCTGACTTTACTGCACGCAGATTACTGGCCGGAGCCAGCATTCAGCTCAGCTTTGACCTGTTTTTCCTGCTCGAGAAAGGCGGGAACAGTTTGCAGACGAGCATACTCGACCGCCCCCACGTAACGCCCGGCATTGACATCACTTTGCCAGTGCGCGCCACAAATCACCCGGCTCTGCCCAAATTCCCACGCGCGTTCCGCCAGCTCCTTCGCCCGCTCGGGTTTGGCCTGCGACAGCACCAGCGCCAGCAGCGTGCCGTAGGTGGTGTGGCCGGAGGGGTAAGAGCCATTTTTACGCAGCGCCGGTTCATCGGCGGGCTGGCAGGTGTGATGGTTGAACACCACAAAAGGACGGGTGCGCATATAGTAATTTTTCGCCCCGTCCGGCGCGTAAGCACCGCCGAGGATCAGCAGATTTTGCAGCATGTTCCAGGTTGCAGGGGTTTCACTGGCACTGATGGTGACCCCCAGCACGGGAGAGAAGATTTTGGCGATATTCTCGACGTGCAGGTTGGCATCCTGAGTGGCTTGCTGCCAGCGCGGTGAGCCTTTCAGCGCGTAGCCTTTTTCATAAGCCGCCTTGTCATAGGAGTAAGCGGAGCTGCCCTCTTTTGGCGGTGGTGGCAGGTAGTACTGGCTGTCGACGGCCTGAGCTGCGGTGTGGAAAGGGGTAACGCTGGTGTTGTCAGCCTGTGCGCAGAGTGCGGTGAGTAAAGCACCGCCTAACATCAGGCTGGAATATAACGCATTAAGTTTCATTGAAATTCCTTTTTATGAGTAAAAGCAGGCTTATCCTCACTGAAAGGCAATGCAAAAAAAGATATGCAGATCTCATTTTATTTTTTATTAGATCTATTTGGATGTTTTTGGCACTCAAAATCAAAAACAGTAACTTAATCAATTAACTAAAATAGTCCCAGTTCGACACAGATTCTGAATAACAGACATAAAAAAAGCCGGTTCCCCGGCTTTTTTTACAATCAACAATCGCTGTTACTTGCCGAACATATCTTTAATCCAGCCCGCTACGCCATCGCTGTCCTTCTGCTCATTTTGCTGCTGCGGCTGACCCTGCTGCGGTTGCTGCTGGCTGTTCTGCTGCTGCAACATCTGCTGCTGTTGCTGAATTTGCTGCTGCTGTTGCTGACACAGCGCCTCAGCATCGGTGGTCCAGACCGGCAGGGTGCGCCAGCTGCTGCTGGCACTGCCGCAGACAAAGTTGCCGGCAGAATCAACGCTCATCGGCGCGATATCTTCCGGCGGCGTCAGCTGCAGCGGCATCGGCGCCTGGTTAGCCAGATAGCGCAGGTAGAGCTGCATGGCACCGCTTGAGCCATAGACCTTGGTCGGCTGGTTGTTATCACGGCCAATCCAGGTGATCGCCACCTCTTTGCCATCAATACCGGCAAACCAGCTGTCCACCAGGTTATTGGTGGTACCGGTTTTACCCGCCAGGCTGGCGCGAGGATATTTGGCACCCAGCGCGCGCGCCGTACCGTGATCGACCACCTGCTGCATGGTGTAAAGCGTCAGGTAGGCGGCCTGAGCAGGTACCGCACGTTCCGCCTGTGGGAAACTCTGATACAGCACGCTACCATCTTCGGCAATCACCGAGCGCACCGCAGAGAGCGGTGCACGGCTGCCGCCGCTGGCAATAGTCTGGAACGCCTGCGCCACTTCAACCGGGGTCAGGTTAAGCGCCCCCAGCAGCATCGCGGGTACCGGGTTCAGCTGGTCTTTCGGCACGCCCAGTTTGGTCCAGGTATCCACCACCTGCGGCAGCCCCAGCGTCATGCCAAGGTTAACCGTTGGCACGTTCATTGAGCGGGTTAGCGCATCCACCAGCATCACCTGGCCGCTGAATCGACGATCGTCGTTCTGCGGTTTCCATACCTGGCCATTCGGCTGCTTCAGCGCAATCGGGTTATCGGCAATCCAGGTATTCAGGCGATAGGTATCCGGCTGGCTGAGGGCGGTCAGATAAGTCGCTGGTTTTGCCAGGGAACCAATCGAACGGCGCGCCTGCAGGGCACGGTTGTAACCGGCAAACTGCGGATCGGCACCGCCAACCATGGCACGCACTTCACCGCTGAAGCGGTCAACAATCACCATGGCAGTTTCCAGATCGTTCAGGCCACGCTGTTTACGCAGCGCCGGCATCCCCTCTTCCACCGACTTCTCGGCCGCATCCTGTGACACCGGGTCAAGGGTGGTGAAGATTTTCACCCCGGAGAGATCTTTAATTTTATCCCCGAGCTTCGCCTGCAGCTCATTACGCACCATCTGCATAAAGGCCGGCTGCGGCGTGATCACCCCCCCTTTCGGCTGCACACCCAGCGGGCGGGCGCTCAGCATGTCGTACAGCTCCTGGTCGATCACCTTCTGCTGCTGCAGCAGGCGCAGCACCAAGTTGCGGCGCTCCAGCGCCAGCTTCGGATTACGCCATGGGTTATAGAGCGAAGCGCCTTTTACCATCCCGACTAAAAGCGCCTGCTGGTCGAGGCTCAGCTCGTCCACCGGGCGGCCAAAGTAGTAGAGGCTGGCCAGCGGGAAGCCGCGGATCTGATCGTTACCGGCCTGTCCGAGGTACACCTCATTCAGATACAGCTCCAGGATGCGGTCCTTGCTATAGCGCGCATCCATGATCAGCGCCATATAGGCTTCGTTGGCTTTACGCCACAGCGAGCGCTCGTTGGTCAGGAACAGGTTCTTCACCAGCTGCTGGGTCAGCGTACTGCCGCCCTGCACCGCACGCCCGGCGGTGATGTTGGCGAGGAAAGCACGGCCAATCGAGTAGAAGCTGATGCCGTCATGCTGATAGAAGTGGCGGTCTTCCGTTGCCACCAGCGTGTCCACCAGCAGGTCAGGGAAGCCGGCACGCGGCACAAACAGGCGCTGTTCGCCGTTCGGCGACTGCAGCATAGTGATCAGCCGCGGATCGAGGCGGAAGAAGCCAAAGCTGCGGCCGCTGTCGAGGTTTTTGATGTCGCTCAGCTGGTCGCCGCTAAAGCTCAGGCGCGCGCGGATCTGCCCCTCTTTGCTGTCGGGGAAATCAAACGGGCGGCGGATCATCTCAATGCTATTACCCTCCACGGTAAATTCACCGGGCCGCGTCATACGCGTCACTTCGCGATACTGCGTGCCTTCCAGCAGGGCGATCATCTCTTTCTTGTTGTACGACATACCCGGCTCGAGGCTGACCATGCGGCCATAAACCGTCGCCGGCAGCTGCCAGACTTTGCCGTCAATGCGGCTGCGGATCTGGGAGTCAAGATAGACACCATAGATTGCCATCACCACGGCAAACAGCAGGAACAGCTTAATCAGTAAGCCAATCCAGCCTCTTTTCTTACGCGGTGAGCGTCCTTTTCCTTTACGTGGCACCGGGGTTACCTCCTCGTCATCCAGGTCATCATCCTGATCGTCATACTCATCATATTCTTCCTCTTCCCTGCGGCGACCTCGCCCCGCTTTGTTACGCGGCGGCTTGGGCTGCTTTCCTTTACGCCCGATAGGTTCGCGATCGTCAGACATGTGTTTCATTTCTCCAGGGGCACGCGTCGGCCAGGCCGACTACTCTCGTCGCACAGGGGCCGTTACGGAAGTGGAACCTTCCGAATATTCGGGCCACGATTCAGTACAGAAAAATCACGTCGCGGAAAACTTTTTCACGCGCCGCGTCGGTAATGTATTTGCCGGGTCATCCGGCCACAGATGTTTGGGGTAGCGCCCTTTCATCTCTTTTTGCACTTCCCGGTAAGCCCCATTCCAGAACGCCGCCAGATCGCGGGTGATCTGCAGCGGGCGCTGCGCCGGGGATAGCAGCTCCAGAACCAGCGGAATGCGCCCTGCGGCGACGCTGGGATTGTGCGCTTCGCCGTACATCTCCTGCAGACGCACCGCCAGGGCGGGCGGTTTATCAGCAGAGTACTGGATCGGCAGGCGGCTTCCGGTCGGCACAGTGTAATGAGTTGGCAATGCAGTATCCAGTTGCTGTCGCTGTGACCATGTGAGCAATTGTAATAACGCAGCGGCACAGTCGAGCTGGCGCAGGCCACGCGCATCGCGCACGCCATTCATCGCGGGCAGCAGCCAGCGCTCCAGGCGCTCCAGCAGCGCGGGCTCATCGGCGGCGGGCCACTCCTCTTCCGGCAGCCACTGCGCGGCACAGACCAGCCGCAATCTTAGCTGCTCTGCCTGTGGCGTCCAGTTCAGCACCGATAAACCTTTGCTGCGCACCCAGCGCAGCATCGCCGCGTGCAGCTCCTGCTCGTCCGGTTTCGCCAGCGGCTGCGACTTCAGCACCAGCTGGCCGACCTGCTCACGGCGCCAGGCGCGCAGCGTGCCTTTCTCTTCATCCCACTCCACTTCAGTTTGCTGCGTCAGCAGAACAGGAAGCTGGCGCACCAGCTGGTCGATATCCAGCGGCAGCGCCTGCAAAATACGCGCGTCGGGTTGGCTATGGCTCTGCAGCAGCTGTGGCGCAATCAGCCACTCGTAGCGGGTTAAGGCCTCTTCACGATCGAGCGCGGCCCCGCTGCCGTTCGCCAGCTGATAGCGCCCCTCGGCACCGCGCCGCCGCGCGATGCGGTCCGGGAAGGCTACCGCCAGCAGCGCCGGGAGGCGATCTTCATCCAGCGTTCCACCACTGACCTTCAGCCGCTGCTGCAGCTGACGGGCGCGGCGCTGCCACTGCGGCAGGCGGCGCTGGAAGCTGTCGCGCAGGTCGGGGCTGCCGCGCTGCGGATCCTCCAGCATCGCCACCAGCTGAGCGGCGGTGGCGACCGCATCGGCATCGCTGCCGGCGGCAATCAGCATCGCGGCAAAGCGCGGTTCGCTGCCGAGCGCGGCCATTTTGCGCCCCTGCGCATTCAAACGCCCGTCACCGTCGGTCGCCCCCAGCTTTTGCAGCAGCTGGCGCGCCGCCTCGATACCCGCGGCGGGCGGCACGTCCAGCCAGTTAAGCTGATTGATATCGTGGCAGCCCCACTGCAGCAGATCGAGCCACAGCGCCGCGAGATCGCTGGTGAGTATTTCCGGGTCGCTGTGGGCGGCAGCGCGCTCCGCCTGCTCCTTGGCTATCAGATGCAGGCAGATGCCGGGTTCGAGGCGCCCGGCGCGCCCGGCACGCTGGGTCATCGAGGCCTGGCTGACGCGCCGGGTTTGCAGGCTGGTCAGCCCGCTGCGCAGGTCGAAAAACGCGCTGCGCTCCAGCGCGCAGTCCACCACCAGACGAATACCCTCGATGGTTAAGCTGGTTTCGGCGATATTGGTAGCCAGCACCACTTTGCGCCGCCCGGCCGCGGCAGGCAGGATAGCCCGGCGCTGATCCGCCAGCGACAGCGCACCGTACAGCGGGCAGAGGTCAACATCGCTGGCGACAAGGTCGCTAAGCGCACTCTGCACACGCTGGATCTCCGCCACGCCGGGCAGAAACAGCAGCAGCGAGCCGCTCTCCTCGCGTAATAGCTGGCTCACCTGGCGTGTCACCGCATCGTCAAAGCGCAGCGTGGGGGAGAGCGGCTGGTAGCGGCGATCTACCGGGAAGGATCGCCCCTCGGAGGCGATCAGCGGCGCATCCGGCAGCCACTCGCGCAGCCGCGAGTTGTCCAGCGTTGCCGACATGATCAGCACTTTCAGATCGTCACGCAGCCCGCCCTGCACGTCCAGCAGCAGCGCCAGCGCCAGATCGCCCTGCAAACTGCGCTCGTGAAACTCATCAAGGATCACCAGCGACACGCCCTCCAGCATCGGATCCTGCTGCAGCATGCGCGTCAGGATCCCTTCCGTCACCACCTCTAAGCGTGTGTCAGGCCCGCAGCGCGACTCGCCACGCATGCGGTAGCCAACGATCTCGCCCGGCTGCTGGCCCAGCAGCTCGGCCAGCCGCTGTGCAACGTTGCGCGCCGCCAGCCTGCGCGGTTCCAGCAGCAGGATTCGCCCGCTGAATCCCGCCTGTTGCAGGATCTGGAGCGGCAGCCAGGTGGATTTCCCGGCGCCGGTCGGGGCAGCCAGCAGCACCTGCGGGGCGGATTGCAGTGCCGCCAGCAGTTCGGGTAGGACGGCACTGACCGGTAATGAACTCACGTATTTACTCCAGAACGCCATGGTCATAATCTGCGGCGCATTGTAGCATTCCCGGGTTTGATTTACCGGAGGACGCGATGAGCGCACAAAAACGGCTGTTTTTCGGCCTCGAACTGCCGGATGAGTGTAAGCAGAGCCTGATCCAGTGGCGCGCCGCGACCTTCCCGGCGGAAGCGGGCCGCCCGGTAGCCGCCGACAGCCTGCACCTGACGCTGGCGTTCCTCGGCGAAATCAGTGCGCAGAAGCAGCGGGCGCTGATGCAGCTCGCCGGCCGCATTACGCAGCCCGCTTTTACGCTGACGCTGGATGATGCCGGGCACTGGCCGCGCTCCGGCGTGGTGTGGCTGGGGCCGCGCCAGGCGCCGCGCGGGCTGCTGCAGCTGGCAGAGCTGCTGCGATCGCAGGCGGCACGCAGCGGCTGTATGCAACCTGCTCTGCCTTTTCATCCGCATGTCACATTACTGCGCCACGCTCTGCACCCGGTGTCGTTGCCGCCGCGCAATTTTCACTGGTCAGTGCCGGTCGAGCGCTTTGTCCTGTTTCAGTCACATTTTACGCGCGGTCGCACCCGCTATGAAGAAGTGGCGGAATGGAAATTACGATAAGGAATTCCTATGGAATTTAGCCCGGACCTGCAACCCGCGCGGCTGGTTAAACGCTATAAACGCTTTCTGGCTGATGTGGTCACCCCGCAGGGTGAAGAGCTGACAATCCACTGTGCTAATACCGGGGCAATGACGGGCTGCGCCACGCCGGGCGACATGGTGTGGTATTCGACATCGGCCAGCCTGACGCGAAAATATCCGCACAGCTGGGAGCTAACCGAAACGCAGCAGGGCGACTGGATTTGCGTCAATACCTTACGCGCCAATGGGTTAGTGCGTGAGGCACTTAATGCAGGCCAGATTGCGGAATTATCCGGTTACGATACGCTGCTGCCTGAAGTTAAATATGGCGCAGAAAACAGCCGGATAGACTTCCTGTTACAGGCAAGCGATCGCCGTAACTGCTATATTGAAGTCAAATCCGTGACGCTATTACAGCAGGGTAAAGGGTATTTTCCGGATGCGGTGACCGTGCGCGGCCAGAAACACCTGCGCGAGCTTAGTCAGATTGCGCAATCGGGCCAGCGGGCGGTACTGTTCTTCGCCGTTCTGCACTCGGGGATTGAGGACGTTGCCCCGGCGCGACACATTGATGCTCGCTACGCAGAACTCCTGTCGCAGGCCCGGCAGAATGGTGTAGAGGTGCTATGTTATAAGGCGCAGTTATCACCGGAGGGGATGGTTCTCAGAAAAGCCCTGAAAGTGGAGTTGTAAAATTTAGCGCAATTTGCTTTTATACTGCCGATCGCGCAAATACGCTTTTCCTCACATGCTTGTCAAGGCGTGATCAGGAATAATTGCTTACCTTAACCGCTTCTGGTATTTATAGCGGCCTGTTTTTTTCCCCATGTGGGATCGATACCCGAAGATTTCGGGTTGCGGGATAGCGACCAACGCCCCTGCAGCTTAAAGATGAAGGGTGTAGTGCGTGTTATCCAGGAGAAGCAACATGCAAGAAGGGCAAAACCGTAAAACATCGTCCCTGAGTATTCTCGCCATCGCTGGGGTGGAGCCATACCAAGAGAAGCCGGGCGAAGAGTATATGAATGAAGCCCAGCTGGAGCACTTCAAGAAAATTCTTGGGGCGTGGCGTAATCAACTCCGGGATGAAGTCGATCGTACGGTCACACACATGCAGGACGAAGCCGCTAACTTCCCGGACCCGGTCGATCGTGCCGCTCAGGAAGAAGAGTTCAGTCTTGAATTGCGTAACCGCGATCGCGAGCGCAAGCTGATTAAAAAGATCGAAAAGACGCTGAAGAAAGTTGAAGACGATGATTTCGGCTACTGTGACTCCTGTGGCGTTGAAATCGGTATCCGTCGTCTGGAAGCGCGTCCTACCGCCGATCTTTGCATCGACTGTAAAACGCTGGCAGAAATCCGCGAAAAACAAATGGCCGGTTAACGGCATATGATTGTGCAGTGAAGCGGGGAATCTCTCCCGCAGTCGCTTCACTGCCCATCTTCAAGATGATGACCTCAGACTATATCGGGCGCTTCGCCCCCTCCCCCTCCGGTGAACTTCACTTTGGCTCTCTGATTGCTGCTTTAGGCAGTTATCTCCAGGCTCGCGCGCAGCATGGCGCGTGGTACGTACGCATTGAAGATATTGACCCGCCGCGTGAAGTCCCCGGTGCGGCAACGCGTATCCTGCAGCAGCTGGAGCAGTACGGACTGGAGTGGGATGGAGAAGTCCTGTGGCAGTCGCAGCGCCATGAAGCCTACCGCGCCGCGCTCGATCGACTGCAGCGTGACGGGCACAGCTACTACTGCACCTGCACGCGCAGCCGTATTCAGCAGGTTGGCGGGCTGTACGACGGCCACTGCCGGGCGCTGGGGCTCGGGCCGGAAAACGCCGCGCTGCGCCTTAAGGTTGATCGTCCGCTGAGCGAATTTCACGACCAGCTGCGTGGCAGCGTCAAGGCCGATGCCAGGCTGGCGCAGGAAGACTTTATTATTCATCGCCGCGATGGGCTGTTTGCCTATAACCTTGCGGTGGTGGTGGATGACCATTTCCAGGGCGTGACGGAAGTGGTGCGCGGCGCGGATCTGATTGAGCCGACCGTGCGTCAAATCACGCTCTACGATCAGTTTGGCTGGCCTGCGCCGCGCTATCTGCACCTGCCGCTGGTGTTAAACCACGACGGCAACAAGCTCTCCAAGCAGAATCATGCGCCGCCGCTGCCGGAAGGCGATCCGCGCCCGGCGCTGGCAGCAGCGCTGCGTTTTCTCGGTCAGCCGGTGGCAGAAAGCTGGCGCGATCTGAGCGTTGCCGCGCTGTTACAGCACGCAATCGGTGACTGGAAGTGCAAAAAAATCCCAATAAACGACGCGCAGCAGTAGCATACACCGACTTCGGCATTCTCAAACGCTTCACTCTGAGCTATGATTAGCCGCTGTTTTTACCGACCAAATTTCATTGTCACTATCGAGGTGTCCCATTTTTACCCGAGTTGCTAATTTTTGCCGGAAAGTCCTCAGTCGCGATGACGTGGCGCCAGCCGAGGTCGAGGAAGTGCGTCAGATGACCGTCATTCCGCGCGATAGTCATAACATCTCGCGCAAGGACATCAGTGAAAATGCCCTCAAGGTACTGTATCGCCTGAACAAAGCCGGATTCGAAGCCTACCTGGTAGGCGGCGGCGTGCGCGATTTGCTGCTGGGTAAAAAACCGAAAGACTTCGATGTGACCACCAACGCCACGCCGGATCAGATGCGTAAACTGTTCCGCAACTGCCGTCTGGTCGGTCGTCGCTTCCGCCTCGCGCACGTGATGTTTGGCCCGGAAATTATCGAGGTCGCCACCTTCCGTGGTCACCATGAAGCGGAGCAGCCGGTTGCTGATGACCGCAACAGCTCGCAGCGCGGCCAGAATGGTATGCTGCTGCGCGATAATATTTTCGGTTCGATTGAAGATGACGCCCAGCGCCGCGATCTGACGATTAACAGCCTCTATTACAGCGTGGCCGACTTCACCGTGCGTGATTACGTGGGTGGCCTGAGCGACCTGCAGCAGGGCATCATCCGGATGATCGGTGACCCGGAAACCCGCTACCGTGAAGACCCGGTGCGTATGCTGCGCGTGGTGCGCTTCGCCGCCAAGCTGGACATGAGCATCGCGCCCGAAACCGGTGAGCCCATCCCGCGTCTCGCTACGCTACTGAACGATATCCCACCGGCACGCCTGTTCGAAGAGACGCTGAAGCTGCTGCAGGCGGGTTACGGTCATCAAACTTATCTGAAACTGCGTGAATATCAGCTGTTCCAGCCGCTGTTCCCGATCATCACCCGCTACTTCACCGAACAGGGTGACAGTAATATGGAGAAGATGATCCTGCAGGTGCTGAAAAATACCGATAACCGCATCCACAACCAGATGCGTGTTAACCCGGCGTTCCTGTTTGCGGCGATGTTCTGGTATCCACAGCTGGAAGCCGCGCAGAAAATCGCCCAGGAGAGCGGGCTGGTCTATTACGATGCCTTCGCGCTGTCGATGAATGACGTGCTGGATGAGGCGTGCCGCTCGCTGGCTATTCCAAAACGCATTACCACGCTGGTGCGGGATATCTGGCAGCTGCAGCTGCGCCTGTCGCGCCGCCACGGTAAACGTGCGTGGAAGCTGATGGAGCATCCGAAATTCCGCGCCGCTTACGACCTGCTGGCACTGCGTGCCGAAGTGGAAAACAACCACGAACTGCAGCGTCTGACCACCTGGTGGGGCGAGTTCCAGGTTTCTGCGCCACCGCAGCAGAAAACCATGCTTAACACCCTGGGCGATGATCCGGTGCCACGCCGCCGCACCCGCCGCCCGCGCAAGCGCGTTCCCGGCGGCCAGCGCCGCGACCATAACAACGACGCATGATCCGCGTTTATCTGGCGCTGGGCAGTAATCTGGCCGACCCGCTGCATCAGGTGCAATCTGCCCTGAATGCGCTGGCGGCCCTGCCTGATACCACGCTGGTTGCCACCTCTTCTCTTTACCGCACCCCCCCTTACGGCCCGCCGGACCAGCCTGATTTTCTCAATGCTGCCGTGGCGCTGGATACGGCACTTGCGGCCGAAACCCTGCTCGACCATACCCAGCGCATTGAGCTGGAGCAGGGGCGCGTGCGCAAAGCGCATCGCTGGGGGCCGCGCACGCTTGACCTCGACATCATGCTGTTTGGTGAGCAGACGCTGAGCACGCTACGCCTGACGGTCCCCCACTACGATATGCACAATCGCGCCTTTATGCTGCTGCCGCTGCTGGAGATCGCCCCCGATCTGACCTTGCCCAACGGCACCCGCATCGCGGATTTGCTGGCGACGCTCGACAGCAGCAGCATCCGGCACTGGTAATCGGCAAACCGCGGGCCGGCATGCCCGCGACCTCACCCGCGACAATGCTGACATCCCTCTCCCCTTCCATTAAGATACGCCCAACAGAAAATGCCTAACGGGGATCTGATGAAACCGACTACCGTCTCGACCTTACGCCAGTGGAAGCAGCAGGGGCACAAATTCGCCACCATCACCGCCTATGATTACAGCTTTGCCCGCCTGTTTGCCGATGAGGGTATTCAGGTCATGCTGGTGGGTGACTCTCTTGGCATGGTGGTTCAGGGCCACGACTCCACGCTGCCGGTCACGGTTGCCGATATCGCTTACCACACGCAAACCGTGCGCCGTGGCGCCCCCGCTGCGCTGCTGCTCGCTGACCTGCCGTTTATGAGCTACGCCACGCCACAGCAGACCTTTGACAGCGCCGCGACGCTGATGCGCGCCGGGGCCAACATGGTGAAGCTGGAGGGCGGCAAGTGGCTGGCGGAAACGGTGCAACAGTTAACCGAACGCGCGGTGCCGGTGTGTGGCCACCTCGGGCTGACGCCGCAGTCGGTGAATGTTTTTGGCGGGTACAAAGTGCAGGGTCGTGAAAGCGCCGATGCCGAGCGCCTGCTGGAAGATGCACTGGCGCTGGAAGCAGCAGGCATACAGCTGCTGGTGCTGGAGTGCGTGCCGGTTTCGCTGGCAAAACGCGTGACCGAGGCGCTGGCCATCCCGGTGATTGGCATTGGCGCGGGCAGCGTCACCGACGGTCAGATACTGGTGATGCACGACGCCTTTGGCATTACCGGCGGTCACATTCCTAAATTTGCCAAAAACTTCCTCGCTGAGGCCGGAGAGATCCGCGCCGCAGTGCGTCAGTATGTGGCAGAAGTTGAAGCCGGAAGCTATCCGGCCGCTGAACACAGTTTCCAGTAAACCAGGAGAAACACCGTGCTGATTATTGAAACCCTGCCGATGCTGCGCCGCGAAATTCGCCGCTGGCGCCAGGACGGCAAGCGCATTGCGCTGGTGCCAACCATGGGCAACCTGCATGACGGGCATATGACCCTGGTGGATGAAGCGCGCGCGCGTGCCGATATCGTGGTGGTGTCGATCTTCGTTAACCCGATGCAGTTTGAGCGCGCAGACGATCTGGCGCGCTATCCGCGCACGCTGCAGCAGGATTGTGAAAAGCTGAACCGCCGCGGCGTTGATCTGGTGTTCTCCCCGGCACCGGGCGATGTCTATCCCAAAGGGCTGAGCGAGCAGACGTTTGTCGACGTCCCCGGCCTTTCCACCCTGCTGGAAGGCGCCAGCCGTCCGGGGCACTTCCGCGGCGTTTCCACCATCGTCAGCAAGCTGTTTAACCTGGTGCAGCCCGACCTCGCCTGCTTTGGCGAAAAGGATTACCAGCAGCTGGCGCTGATCCGCAAAATGGTGGCGGATATGGGCTACGATATTGATATCGTCGGCGTGCCCACCGTGCGTGCCAAAGATGGCCTGGCGCTCAGCTCGCGTAACGGCTATCTGAGCAGCGATGAGCGTAAAATCGCCCCGGTGCTGAGCCAGGTGATGCACAGCATCGCTGCAAAACTGGAAAGCGGCGAGCGCCATGTGGAAGAGATGATTGCGGCGGCGGAAAGTGAGCTGGCAGCGCAGGGCTTACAGGCCGATGGGCTGGCGATTGTGGATGCCGATACGCTGCTGCCGCTCAATGTCGACAGTCAGCGTGCGGTGATCCTGATGGCGGCCTGGCTCGGCAAGGCTCGCCTGATTGATAACCAACAGGTTGATCTGACCCAGTAGACAGACGTGCGGCGCCGGGTAATACTGGCGTCCGTTTTTTGCATTGACTGTAGAGTGATGAGTTATGAATCGTACTATGTTGCAGGGCAAACTCCACCGGGTCACCGTGACCCAGGCTGACCTGAATTACGAAGGTTCCTGCGCCATCGATCAGGATTTCCTCGATGCTTCCGGCATTCTGCAATACGAAGCGATCGATATCTATAACATCAACAACGGCCAGCGTTTCTCAACCTACGCTATCGCCGCCGAACGCGGTTCGAAAATCATCTCGGTCAACGGTGCGGCAGCGCGCTGTGCCTGCGAAGGGGACCTGCTGATTATCTGTTCGTACGTGCAGATGTCGGACGCAGAGGCCCGCGAGTGGCAGCCGAAGGTGGCCTATTTCGAAGGTAAAAACCAGATGAAGCGCGTGGCGAAAGCCGTGCCGGTTCAGGTGGCGTAAAAAGCCAAACATGTAGGGGCCGATCGGAAAAATGATCGGCCCCTATCCATCAGGTACGTAATCCGCGACCGCGCTGGATCAGCACCCACACCAGAATATAAAACACCGCAATAAACGCCACCAGCACGCCCAGCGTAAACGCCAGCGGCACATCGTTAATCCCGAGGAAACCGTAGCGGAATCCGCTGATCATATAGACGATCGGGTTCAGCTTCGACACCATCTGCCATACCGGCGGCAGCAGCGTCAGTGAATAGAACACCCCGCCAAGGTAGGTCAGCGGCGTCAGCACGAAGGTCGGGATCAGGCTGATATCATCGAAAGTCCGGGCAAATACCGCATTCAACAGGCCCGCCAGCGAGAACAGCACCGCTGTCAGCAGCAGCGTCACCGCCACCATCAGCCACGAATGCACCTGGAACGGCACGAAGAACAGCGAAATCGCCGTCACCAGCACGCCCACGCAGATCCCGCGCGCCACGCCGCCGCCGACATAACCGGCGATAATCACGTGCGTCGGTACCGGTGCCACCAGCAGCTCTTCGATATTGCGCTGGAACTTGGCGCTGAAGAACGACGAGGCCACGTTGGCATAGGCATTGGTGATCACCGCCATCATAATCAGGCCCGGCACAATAAACTGCATATAGCTGAAGCCGTGCATCTCACCGATGCGCGAGCCGATCAGGTTGCCGAAAATAATAAAGTAGAGCGTCATGGTGATCACCGGCGGCACCAGCGTCTGGATCCAGATGCGGGCGAAACGGTTAATCTCTTTACCCCAGATGCTCTTCAGGGCGACCCAGTATAAATGTGTCATGCTTTTTCTCCTGTGCGCCCGTTAACCAGGTCGACAAACAGCTCCTCAAGACGGTTGGCCTTGTTGCGCATACTCAATACCTGCACGCCCTGATGGCTGAGCTGGCTAAACACGCTGTTCAGCCCCTGCTCACGCAGCACTTCCACTTCCAGCGTCGAGGTATCAATCAGCCGATACTGGAAACCTTCCAGCTTCGGCAGCGGGCTTTTAGCCGCGAGGTCGAGAATAAAGGTTTCCGATTTCAGCTTAGAAAGCAGGCCCTTCATTGAGGTGTTTTCCACCAGCTCACCGCGCTGGATAATGCCGATATTGCGGCACAGCATTTCGGCTTCTTCCAGATAGTGGGTGGTCAGGATAATGGTGGTGCCCTGCGCATTCAGCTCCTGCAGGAAGGTCCACATTGAGCGGCGCAGTTCGATATCCACCCCGGCGGTTGGCTCATCGAGGATCAGCAGCTTTGGCTCGTGCATCAGCGCGCGGGCGATCATCAGGCGGCGCTTCATCCCGCCGGAAAGCATGCGCGCACGTTCGTTGCGTTTATCCCATAAATCCAGCTGCTTCAGGTATTTTTCCGCACGCTTTAACGCGTCCGGTTTCTCCACGCCGTACAGTCCGGCCTGGCTGACCACAATCTGCATCACGGTTTCAAACTGGTTAAAGTTGAACTCCTGCGGCACCAGCCCGAGCTGACGCTTGGCGTTGACCACGTCCTGCTGCAGGTCATAGCCAAACACCCGGACTTTGCCGCCGGTTTTGTTAACCAGCGAGCTGATAATGCCGATGGTGGTAGATTTACCGGCGCCGTTAGGGCCGAGCAGCGCATAGAAATCACCGGCCTCGACAGCGAGATCGATGCCCTTGAGCGCCTGAACCCCGCCTGTGTAGGTTTTGGTCAGCTTTTCAAGTTCCAGTGCATATGTCATAGGTAAGCGAGAGCCTTATTCATTTATACCCTTCAGACTTCAAGCTGCAGGTGCGTTGGCTACATTCGTTCACCCGAATCACTGACTTCAGTAAGCTCATCGGGATTCACTCATTTGCCGCCTTCCCGCAACTCGAATTATTTTGGGTATGGGTTTCTTGTTTGTCATTTCCAATCACGGTGCGTTGCCCTATATTACGGTACGCATTTCGAGGTAGTGGCAGACATCATTATGAAAGACATTAACACCCTTATCAGCAACAATCGCCAGTGGTCCAAATTACTGAAAGAGGAAGATCCCGGTTTCTTTGAACGCCTGTCTCTGGCGCAGAAGCCGCGCTTCCTGTGGATTGGCTGTTCTGACAGCCGGGTACCTGCCGAGCGCCTGACCGGGCTGGAGCCGGGTGAACTGTTTGTTCACCGCAACGTCGCCAACCTGGTGGTGCACACCGATCTCAACTGCCTGTCGGTGGTGCAGTACGCGGTTGAAGTGCTGGAAGTGGAACACATTATTATCTGTGGTCACTACGGCTGCGGCGGCGTTCAGGCGGCGGTGGATAACCCGGAACTCGGCCTGATTGACAACTGGCTGCTGCATATCCGTGATTTGTGGTACAAGCATAGCGCGTTACTCGGTGAACTGCCGCCGGAAAAGCGCTTTGATAAACTGTGTGAAATCAACGTGATTGAGCAAGTTTACAACCTCGGCCACTCCACCATCATGCAGTCAGCGTGGAAACGCGGGCAGAAGGTCAACATTCACGGTTGGGTTTACGGTATTCAGGACGGTTACCTGCGCGATCTGGAAGTCTCCGCAACCAGTCGTGAAATCCTCGAACAGCGCTATCGCCACGGTATCGCCAACCTGCTGAACGACCCGGATCTCAATCCGTAATCCCCATTTATATCCTTGCTCTAAATTATTCACGCTGGATGAAGGCGGCAAGCCTGCGAATCCCCGGGAGCATAGGTCACTATGTGACTGGGGTGAACAGGAGAAGCCAACGCACAGGCAGCTTGAAGAATGACGAGCAAGCGGCGTATGTTATTACAGGCCGGAAAATCCGGCCTTAGTCGATTGTGCTGTGGATAAACCTGCGATTACTCGTCCAGCATCACCACTTTGCCCACGTACGGCAGGTGGCGATAGCGCTGGGCATAGTCAATGCCGTAGCCCACCACAAACTCGTCAGGAATGGCGAAACCGACATACTCTACCGGCACGTCCACTTCGCGGCGGGAAGGCTTATCCAGCAGGGTGCAGATCGCCACGGATTTCGGGCCGCGCAGGTTGAAAAGCTCACGCACTTTGCTCAGCGTATTACCTGAATCGATAATATCTTCGACGATCAGCACGTCTTTACCGCGAATATCCTCATCCAGGTCTTTAAGGATTTTCACATCACGGGTGCTCGAGGTGCCATTTCCGTAGCTCGACGCCGTCATAAAGTCGACTTCGTGGGGGACATCAATGGCGCGACACAGATCGGCCATAAACATAAATGAACCGCGCAGCAGGCCCACCAGCACCATTTCACTACCGCTGTCGCGGTAATGTTCAGTGATTTGCTGGCCGAGTGCGGCAACGCGGGATTTGATCTCCGCTTCGGAGATCATAACTTCAACGGTGTGTTTCATAGCTCTTCGTCGATTGCTCAGGGAAAGCGCCGCAGTTTATCACACTTCTCACGCCCGACGCTCGCTGTTGCGCAACGTGGCTTTCATTCGCGCGCGACAGACATATAGACTGCTGTACGTTCAGATAGCCACATTTCATATCGCATAATGATTTAACCATAGAGCGTTTATTCATTTATCAGCACAACCTGCCACATGCTAGCTTAGCGTCCAGAATAAGTAATCATCATGCCAGCAGGCAGGAGAACACATGGCTTCATCACATTCCAAAAAGACCCACATTGGCACGCGCGAGCTGCAGCCCGAAACGCAGATGCTGAACTACGGTTATGACCCGGCGCTCTCTGAAGGCGCGGTTAAACCCCCGGTGTTTCTCACTTCGACCTTTGTGTTTAACAGCGCGGAGGAGGGGCGGGATTTCTTTGATTACGTTTCGGGCCGGCGTGAACCCCCTGCGGGCGAAGGCAACGGGCTGGTCTACTCGCGCTTCAACCACCCCAACAGTGAAATTGTCGAGGATCGGCTGGCGATCTACGAGCGTACCGACAGCGCGGCGCTGTTCTCGTCGGGGATGTCGGCGATCTCCACCACCCTACTGACCTTTGTGAAACCGGGTGATGTTATCCTGCACTCACAGCCGCTGTATGGCGGCACCGAAACGCTGCTAAGCAAAACCTTCCACAATCTTGGCGTGACCTCGGTGGGCTTTAGCGATGGCGTTAATGAAGCATCGGTACAGGCGGCGGCGGATGCCGCGATGGCGCAGGGGCGGGTGTCGGTGATCCTGATTGAATCCCCGGCGAACCCGACTAACAGCCTGGTGGATATCGCGCTGATTAAGCGCGTGGCCGACAAAATTGAACACCAGCAACAGCACCGCCCGGTGATTGCCTGCGATAACACCCTGCTCGGCCCGGTGTTTTCCCGCCCGACGGAGCACGGGGCGGATATTTCGCTCTATTCCCTGACCAAATATGTCGGCGGCCACTCGGATCTGATCGCCGGGGCAGCGATGGGCAATAAGGCCCTCATCCGCCAGGTGAAGGCGCTGCGCAGCGCAATCGGCACGCAGCTCGATCCGCACTCCAGCTGGATGATTGGCCGCTCTCTGGAGACGCTGGCACTGCGCATGGAGCGGGCGAACGATAATGCCGCCGCCGTGGCGGAGTTTCTGCGTAGTCATCCGGCGGTCGAGCAGATTCACTATCTGCCATTCCTGGCGGCGGATTCTGCGGCTGGAAAAACCTGGCGCGCCCAGTGCAGCGGTGCCGGTTCGACCTTCTCGTTCGATATTCGGGGCGGTCAGGAGGCGGCATTTAAGTTCCTCAATGCGGTGCAGCTGTTCAAGCTGGCGGTCAGCCTCGGCGGCACCGAATCTCTCGCCAGCCATCCGGCCAGCACCACCCACTCCGGCGTGCCGCTGGAGGTGCGCGACCGCATTGGCATAAAATCCTCTACCATCCGTTTATCGATCGGTATTGAGAACAAAGATGATTTGATCGAGGATTTGCGCCTGGCGCTGGGATAGAGGCGGGCGAGGCATGCCTCGCCCCTACAAAGGCAAGGAGATGTTTTCGTAGGGGACGACCTTTTTTCCGGTCGTCCCGTTTAGCTGGCACCCTCGGGCTTAAGCCACGGTAAACCCGAGCATCATCCCGGTGTCTTCGTGCTCCAGCAGATGGCAGTGCGCCATATAGGCCTGGTCTGGCGTGGCCTGATGGTTAAACCGGACCAGCACTTCGCTGCGCCAGCCCTCAACGCGCACCGTGTCCTTCCAGCCGCTGCGGTGCGGCGCGGGCGGTTTACCGTTTTCTGACAAAATGCGGAACTGGGTACCGTGAATGTGGAACGGATGCAGCATCTGATCGCCTTCGCCCGAGAGGGTCCACTTCTCATACGCGCCCTGCTTCACTTCGAACGAGGGTTTATCCATGTTGAACGCCACGCCGTTAATCTGATTTCCCTGGTGGAAGTCATAAGCTTTCGGCGTTTTGGCATGGTCCATTCCCGCCATCTCGCCGTGATCCATCCCCGACATCGCCATCTGCGGCTTAGCGTCCGCTTTGTCGCTGTCGTGCGCATCCATACTCATGCCCGCCATCGACGCATGGCCGTACTTCTCCATCAGCGCCAGCATGCCGCGACGGTCCAGCTCAGGGTCCATCATCAGCTGTAGCCAGCGCGTATTGGCGCCCTGCGCAGCAGGCACGGCAGGCATCTCAACCAGCCTATCCGGCAGCGTGCCGCTGGCCTGCACCTGCAGCGGCGCAATCGACAGTACCGGCAGCGGCTGGTTAAATGGCGGTAGCGTCATCCCCATCTGGCGCACCGGCAGCGTTTGCAGGTCGAACGGCTTGCCATCGGTGGTATCGACCAGCACTTCGAAGCGCTCGCCCGGCATCATCGGCAGCTCGCTAACCTGCACGGGCTCACCCAGCAGCCCGCCATCGCTGGCAATCACATACATCGGGCGCTTATCGCTGGTGGTGATATTCAGCGAGCGGGCGTTACAGCCGTTGAGCAGGCGCAGGCGCAACCAGCCGCGCGGCACGCCCGCCTGCGGGTAAATCGCCCCGTTAGTCAGCATGGTGTCGCCAAACCAGCCGACGGCGGCACTCATGATATCCAGCTGATAGTCGATCTGGCTGCCGTCAGCGGTTAGCCGTTTGTCCTGCAGGATCACCGGAATATCATCAATGCCCCACTGCTTTGGCAGCAGCAGCTCGCCGCTCTCCGGGTCGTTAATCAGCACCAGCCCGGCCAGCCCTTGCGCCACCTGATAACCGGTACGGCCATGCTGGTGCGGGTGGAACCAGCAGGTCGCAGCAGGTTGGTCCGGGGTAAAGGTCACGCGGCGGCTCTGGTTAGGCGCAATGCGCGCCTGGGGTCCGCCATCGACCTGGCCGGGCAGCTCCAGACCGTGCCAGTGCACCGTCGTCGCTTCCGGCAGGTGGTTATACACGGTGATGTTGACCTCTTTGCCACGCTCCAGCTGGATTGCCGGGCCAAGCAGAGCGCCATTATAGCCCCAGGTAGGGACATTTTTTCCGCGCCAGCTGCTGCTGCCCGCCTGCGCGATCAGGCTAATTTCACTGCGAGCATCGGCAGTGAGTAATGAGGGGATCGGCAACAGCGGCCGCTGTTCCGCCGCCATCAGCGAGCGGCTCCACAGTGGCAGTGCGCTGGCAGCGCCCAGCGCGGCGCTTAATTTGAGAAAATCACGGCGTTGCATCGTCCATTCCTTGCGTCAAACGTGAATAATGCGGGCAGCATAAACCCTGCCCCAGCGGTAAGGTCAAGCCCGTTTACTTTGTGCGGATTGGGCGCTTCAGGAATTTTCTACGCTAATTTTGGCTGGCACCTGGCCTGAACTGTGCTAACGTCAGGTTATTGCACACGTATGAGAATAACTATGAAGAAAAGCATCAAGGCTCTGTTGCTGTTAGGGCTGTTTGGCTTCTCCTCCACCAGTTTCGCCCTGAGCGAATCGGAAGCAGAAGATTTGGCAGATTTAACCGCCGTATTTGTTTATTTGAAAAACGACTGTGGCTATCAGGATTTACCGGACGGGCAAATTCGCCGGGCACTGGTCTTTTTTGCACAGCAAAACCGTTGGGATTTAACCAATTACAACAGTTTCAACATGAAAGCGCTGGGTGAAGACAGCTATCGCGATCTGAGCGGTATTGCCGTTCCTAATGATACCAAGTGCAAATCTCTCGCACGGGACTCGCTGAGCCTGCTCGCCTACGTGAAATAAACCTCTGATATCCTTCCTGCTGCCGATCATTTGACCGTGCAACCACGGTCATAAATGGCTATGATATTGGCCCATTTTTCGTCAGGAGGAGTCCCCACCATGACCGATAAAGAAATGTGGTATGAAACGCTTCATGCCGGATTCGGACAGTATTTTTCTGTCGATAAAGTACTGTATCGCGAACAAACCGGGCATCAGGATCTGGTCATTTTTGAAAACTCCGCGTTAGGTCGCGTCATGGCGCTGGACGGTGTGGTACAAACCACCGAGCGCGATGAGTTTATCTATCATGAGATGATGACCCACGTTCCGCTGCTGGCTCACGGCGCGGTAAAACACGTGCTGATTATCGGCGGTGGCGATGGTGCCATGCTGCGTGAAGTCAGCCGTCATCAGAACATCGAAAAAATCACCATGGTCGAAATTGATGCGGGCGTGGTGACGTTCTGCAAACAGTACCTGCCGAACCACAGCCAGGGCGCTTATGACGATCCGCGCTTTACGCTGGTGATCGACGATGGCGTGAACTTCGTGAGCCAGACCGGTGAAAAGTTTGATGTCATTATCTCTGACTGTACCGATCCGATTGGACCGGGGGAAAGCCTGTTTACCTCAGACTTCTATCAGGGATGCCACCGCTGCCTTAATCCTGGCGGCATCTTCGTGGCGCAGAATGGCGTCTGTTTCCTGCAGCAGGACGAAGCCGTCAACAGCCACCGCAAGCTCGGCCACTACTTTGCGGATGTCAGCTTCTATCAGGCGGCGGTGCCGACCTATTACGGCGGCATCATGACCTTTGCCTGGGCCAGCGACAACCCGGCGCTACGCCAGCTGGATGCGGCCACTATCGCATCGCGCTTTGACGCAGCAGGACTGACCTGCCGTTACTATAATCCGGCAATCCATACGGGCAGTTTTGCCCTGCCGCAATATCTGTTGAATGCGCTGGCTGACTAGCCGGGCATTCTTAGGGGGTGAGTGAAATTGCAAAAGCTGAAACTACATGGCTTCAACAACCTGACGAAAAGCCTGAGTTTTTGTATCTACGATATCTGTTACGCGAACACTGAGGCTGAACGCGACGGATACATTGCGTACATTGATGAGCAGTATAATGCTAACCGCCTGACCGAAATTCTGAGCGAAACCTGCTCGATTATCGGGGCGAACGTGCTGAATATCGCACGCCAGGACTATGAACCACAGGGTGCCAGCGTGACGATTCTGGTGAGCGAAGAGCCTGTCGATCCGCGCGATATCGATACCTCTGAGCACCCCGGCCCGCTGCCAAACTCCGTGGTTGCGCACCTTGATAAGAGCCATATCTGCGTGCATACCTACCCGGAAAGCCATCCCGAAGGCGGGCTCTGTACTTTCCGTGCCGATATTGAAGTATCAACCTGCGGCGTGATTTCGCCCCTGAAAGCGCTGAACTACTTAATTCACCAGCTGGAGTCCGATATTGTCACCATCGACTATCGCGTGCGCGGCTTTACGCGCGACGTCAACGGGGTGAAACACTTTATCGACCACGAGATCAATTCGATCCAGAACTTTATGTCGGACGATATGAAGTCGATGTATGACATGATGGATGTGAATGTCTATCAGGAAAATATGTTCCATAGCAAAATGCTGCTGAAGGAGTTCGATCTTAAACATTATCTGTTTAATACCGACCCTGCCGACCTCAGCCCGCAGGAACATAAGCGTATCACCGATCTGCTGTGGAAAGAGATGCGTGAAATTTACTATGGCCGCAACATTCCAGCCATTGGATTAAAAGCGCCTTAACCGCTTAACTTATCGCTTTAAGTTATTCGTATAAATAAACGGCCTGCGGGCCGTTTTTTATTTCTGCCATTTTCATTTAATTACATTGTAATTTGCGTAACGCTACGCAATAAATCCGCTGCCAGCCTGTTGCTCTCCCCTTGCTGCATGAGGCACGATAGCTGCACTGGCATAAGGATAATCGAAAACCAGATCAATAATACCCATTTCGCCAGACAAAATATCGGAAGTAGAGCAGTTATTGTATTTAGAAGGGGTATTGAAACCATCTTATCCCACTATTAGGAACATCATCCTGAGATATACTGTTTTATCGCCAGTGATGAAAAACTGAATCAAGTTTATCACTCAATTTCGAGTAAACTGCTCAGGCAACATAAGGGATTTTCTTTGCAACGAGCTACAGGAGATAAGGAATATGTCATCAGAACACCAAACAGCTTCCCTGAAGAATTCTGACCGAGCGCGTGCAACTCAGGTTAAATTAATTGAACGGGCCCAGGCCGCTCTGGCAGAGGCACGTAAAAATGGCACCGTAGAAGTGATTACCACTAAAGACGGCACGCAGTTTCTCAGCGTGAAAATGAAGCCCGAGTCATGAGCGCGCAGGTGTCGGGCGTGCCCGACCCTGATTGAATCTACAGCACCTTCTGTAAGGCAAACTGCTGCCCGCTGAGTTCTTCATCCGATTCCGGCGTGAGCAGCTTGTCGGTAATGATATCGGTCAGCTGCTGCAACGGTGCGGCCTGGAACAGCGACCACGAGCCGTATTTGCTGCTGTCGGCCAGCAGCACGCGGCGGCGCGCATTGGCGAGCAGGTCCTGCTTCAGCCCCGCTTTCTCTTCCGTTGGCGCGGTGATGCCTTTCTCCATACTCCAGGAATTGCAGCTGACAAAGGCGATATCCGGGTAGATATTGCGCAGCAGCCTGCGCCCGTGTTCGCCAATGCACGACTGGCTGGAGTCATCGATGCGCCCGCCGATTATCGTGACCTCAATCTGCTTAAATTCGGAGAGAAACAGCGCGATATGCAGGTCGGCGGTGATCACCCGCAGCGGCAGGTGCGTCAGCTGGCGCGCCAGCTCCAGCATGGTGGTGCCGGCATCCAGCACTACCGCGTCGCCGGACTTCACCAGGCTGGCAGCCGCGTGTGCGATAGCCTGCTTCTCAGCCAGGTGGCGCTGCTTTTTCTCCAGCGTGGTTGGCTGGTTGGGGATAAAGCGATTGAGGGTCACGCCACCGTGGCTGCGGCTGATCACCCCTTCCTGATCGAGCTTTATCAGATCGCGACGAATGGTGGCCGGTGACGCCGCGATGGCGGCCACCAGCTGATCGACGGTAACCAGATTATGGCTTTTCAGATAGTCCATAATCTGATCGAGGCGGCTTTGTCCCTTCATAAGTCCTTATGCAAGCTGCATCGCTAACTGGATAGAGATCGCCATGCTGGCAGAGTTCGCTTTTCCTGTCCAGGCAATATCAAACGCGGTGCCGTGGTCTGCAGAGGTGCGGATAAACGGCAGCCCGGCGGTGATATTTACCCCGTCATAGAAGCCCAGCAGCTTGAGCGGAATATGCCCCTGGTCGTGATACATCGCCACCACGATATCGTACTGCCCCTCCTGGCACTGCAGGAACACGGTGTCCGGCGGGCACGGGCCGTAGACGTTCAGCCCCTGCGCCTTCATCGCCTGCACTGCCGGCCCGACGATAGCAATCTCCTCATCGCCAAACAGACCGTTCTCCCCCGCATGCGGATTGACTCCCGCCACGGCAATGCGCGGATTGTCGAAGCCGACGCGCTTCAGGAAAGTGTCCGCCATGCCGATTACCGTCTCAATGCGCTCACGTCCCAACGTGTCGAGGAATTTGCGCAGCGCAATATGGGTAGTGACGTGGATCACCTTCAGCTTATCGGTGTACAGCACCATGGCGTAATCTTTACTGTTGGTCAGCTTTGCCAGCAGTTCGGTATGGCCAGGATAGAGGTGCCCTGCCGAATGCAGCGCTTCCTTATTCAGCGGTGCGGTAGCAATCGCCTGTACCTCTCCGGCCAGCGCCAGCTCGGTGGCGCGCCTGACGCAGCGATAGGCCAGATCGCCCGCTTCTGCCTGCACCACGCCGGGCTTCAGGGCTTGCGGGTCGGCAAGCGGTTCGTCGATCACGTTGATGATACCGGGGGCAAAGTAGGCATCGGCCACGCGCTCCAGCACCCGCAGTTCCGCCTGCGGCGTGATATTCAGGCTGAGGATACGGCGCAGCGTGCTGGCACAGCCGACGACGACTGCCGGTACGCCGGACAGCTCGCCTTCCGCCAGGGATTTGATGATGATTTCCGGTCCGATACCTGCCGGGTCGCCTATTGTGATCGCAATAATTTTATTCACTCGATTTCTCCTCAATAAAACGAATAACGTCGACCAGGGTGTTTGCATCACCAAAGCCACCGGCCTTGGTCATCACCAGCAAGGGTTCAGTCACATTCAATAGGTGGCCCCAGGGCACGCAGCCCGCAATCTGGCCGCTAATCTGGAATCCACTGGCGCCCAGCCCGCGCGCCACGGCTATCGCCACGTCGCCGCCGGAGAGATACAGCCCGCCGGGCTGCACCTCGGCTAGCACATTACGGGTCAGCTGCGCCAGCAGCGTACAAATCTCTTCGCCCAGAGCAGCGCGGCTCAGCTGGTGCTGTTCGCACAGCGCGGCAATAGCGTCGCGCTGGCCGTTGTACTGGCAGGTGCGGATCACGCAGTGCTGCCCGGCGTGAAGTGCAGCCGTCACCGCCTGCTGCCACTGCTCGCGCTGCGGCCAGCGCGGTGCGTTGAACAGCTGGGCGATGTCGATATCCACCAGCGTCACCGGGTACTGCTGCTGAAGGCGCGCAATCTGCTGATGGGCGATCTCGCTCATCGACCCCACCACCGCCAGCAGCGGTGCCGGGCGGCGCTCGCTGAGCATCCAGCTTAAGGCGTCGCTCAGGCCGGAAGCGCCGACCAGCAGCGGGCGCGCTGCCAGCTCTGCCGCCGCCAGCACGATGCGCTGCAGATCGCCGTCAGTTTCCGCATCCAGCACCAGCAGGCGCCGTTCAGCGCTTGCCGCCTGGAGTAAAGCAAGCAGCTCAGGCCCGCGAACCTGTTCCAGCGTCAGCTCAGTGACGGGAAGATGGCTCTGCTGCGCCAGGCGCCCGGCAATCCGCGCCGTCGTGACCGGGGTTTTCGGGTCGCTGGCAAATTCCGTGTCGGTCAGCAGCTGGCCGTGAATATAACAGTGCCCGTCACGCGTCACGCGCCCCAGCCCAGGGACCGCGGGCACCACCAGCGCCAGCGATGTGGCGCAGGCGCCTAAGGCCGCTTCCGTCTCTGCACCGAGATTGCCGCGCAGCGTCGAATCAATCTTCTTAAATACCCAGCCGTCAGGCTGTGCAGGTAGCACCTCCAGCGCGGCGCGGGTGCGCTCTGCCGCCTGCTGCGCGCTGACGGCGCGGCTGTCGGTGCTGATAACCCATACATCGGCCTCGTCGGCGTGCGCGGGGGTCTGGCTGTCGAACAGCACGTTCACCCGTGCGCCCGCCTTCGCCAGTCCGCTGCCGGCATCATTGGCGCCGGTAAAATCATCAGCAATCACCCGAACCGGTGTTCGCCATCTGTGCTGCGTCATTCCCCTCTCCCGGTTCACCGCTGGCGCAACCTCCCGCCAGTTTCTGAGTATGATTATATTCAATCACATTTGATTTAATGTGAGCAAGTTCAAATTAATCGGAATCGATATGTCCTATAAATTAGCCATCACCAGTAAGAAAGTCCTTACCTATGAAGAATTACAATCATCCGCCATTGAGCGGTGATGAGGAGAAACAGGCATGAACATTAACAGCACCGTGATCGCGGGCTACCAGACACTCAACGACATCGGCTATCTGTTACAGGGTAAACAGCGCGTGCTGCTGGTGACCGACAAAAATATCGCTGCCATTCCGGCGGTGCAGACGCTGATTGAGCAGGTACGCGGCAAGGTGTCGTCATTACATATTGTCGACAGCGTGCCGCCGGAGCCAAGCCAGCACGACGTGGCGACTCTCCTCGCCGCGCTGGAATCGCGCGATGTCGACCTGACGATTGGCGTGGGCGGCGGCAGCGTGCTCGACGTCGCCAAGCTGCTGTCGGTGCTGTGCGTTGCCGGAGCACCGACGCTGGATGCGCTGCTGGCCGGGGAGAAACCGCAGCAGCGCACCCCTTCGCTGCTGATCCCAACCACTGCAGGGACCGGCTCGGAAGCCACGCCAAACGCCATTCTGGCCATTCCGGAGAAAGAGACCAAGGTCGGCATTATCTCCCCGGTGATGCTACCAGACTATGTGGTGCTGGCACCGGAGCTGACCACCAGCATGCCTGCACATATCGCCTCGTCGACCGGGATTGATGCGCTGTGTCACCTGATTGAGTGCTTCACCGCCACCGTCGCCAACCCGGTGAGCGATAACTATGCCCTGATCGGCATGAAAAAGCTGTTCGCCAGCCTGGAAACCACCGTGGCCGAGCCGGGCAACCTCGAAGCGCGCCTGAATATGCTGTGGGCCTCTTACTACGGTGGCGCGGCCATAGCCCACGCCGGAACCCATCTGGTGCACGCCATGTCCTACCCGCTCGGCGGCAAATACCACCTGCCGCACGGCGTCGCCAACGCCATCCTGCTGGCACCGTGCATGCGCTTTGTGCGCCCGGCAGCAGTGGAAAAATTCGCCCAGGCCTACGATCTGCTGCCGGATGCCAACCCGGCGCTGAGCGCGGAAGAGAAGTCGCACGCGCTGGTCGATTACTTTGCGGCGCTGGTGCAGCGCCTGAAGCTGCCCGCCAGCCTCGACGAGCTGGGCATCGGCTCCGACCACCTGCCCTACTTAGTGGAAGCGGCACTCGACGTGCAGCGCCTGATGAAAAACGTGCCGGCAGCGGTCAGTGCCAGTGACGTACGCGCTGTCTATCTGACCCTGTCCCGGCCCTGCATAACTAACTGAGAGACTATGATGAGCAAAAAAATTCAGGGCGTACTGACCGCCATCGTCACGCCTTTCGACAACGATGGCGCCTATGCCGAAGCGGCGATGCGCCGCCAGATCCAGCGTCAGCTGGCTGCCGGTAACGGTATTTTTTGCGGCGGCACCAACGGTGAGTTCTTCGTACTGAATGAAGCGGAGAAGCTGGCCGTCACCGCCACCTGTGTCGATGAAGTGGCGGGTAAGGCCAGCGTGGTCGCCCACATCGGTGAGATCTCCACGCGCGAAACCATTCGCCTCGGGAAACAGGTGGCCGCGCTCGGCGTCGATGCGGTGTCGGTGATAACCCCTTATTTCGTCCCACTGAAACAGTCTGAGCTGATCGCCCACTACACGGCGGTGGCTGATGCGCTGACGGTGCCGCTGTTCCTCTATAACATCCCGGCGCGCACCGGCAACACCCTGCAGCCGGAAAGCGTGCGCACGCTGGCCGCGCACCCGAACATCATTGGCATCAAGGACAGCGCGGGCAGCTATGAGAGCCTGAGCGGATTCCTGAAAGCGGCTGAAGGCATTGAAAACTTCGACGTGCTGAACGGCCCGGACTCGCTGATTCATCAGGGCTTTGTCGAAGGCTGCTCCGCCTGTATTTCCGGACTGGCCAACGTGGCGCCGCAAGCGATCAACGCCATCTGGTCGCACTTCAACGCGGGCGATATCGCGGCGTCACGCAAGGCGCAGGAGAACGTCACCGGCCTGCGCACCGAGCTGTATGCAGTTGCCTTCTCCCCGGCCGCGGTGAAAAAAGCCGTGGCGCTGATGGGGTACGACGTGGGCGACAGCCGCTATGCGGTGCAGTTTAGCGCGGACGAAGAACAGAAGATCCGCCAGATCGTCAACCAGTACCTCCAGTAACTTTTTGCTGGCGGCGCACTGCGGCTGCCGCTCTGACACCGGGACCGACATGATGAAAGTGATCTGTACTTCACCCTCGTTTGCTAAATATGACCCGCAGCCGATCGCCGACCTGCAAAAACAGGGTTTTGAGTTAATCAGCCTGCCCGCCGACGCGCCCCTCAGCGCGCTGGAGCCGCACCTGGCCGACACCGTGGCGATGATCGTCGCCTTTACCGAGGTCAGTGCTGAGCTGCTGGCGCTGGCACCCAGGCTGCAAATCGTCTGCAAGCACGGCGTTGGGGTCGACAATATCGATCTGGAAGCCACCCGGGCGCGCGGCATCTTTGTGACCAACGTGCCGGATGCCAATAAGCACGCGGTGGCCGATTTTGCCTTTGCCCTGATGCTTAACGGCGCCCGCCAGCTTAATCAGGCAATTAACGATACCCGTGCCGGCCACTGGCCGCGTATTTTCGCCACCGATATCTGGGGGAAAACCCTGGGTATCGTCGGCCTCGGCAATATCGGTAAGCAGGTGGCGCTGCGCGCGCGCGGCTTCAATATGCGCGTGCTGGCGTTTGATTTTTACCCGGATAACAAATTTGCCGCCGAGCATGACGTGCAGTTTGTCAGCATGGACCAGCTGACCGCCGAGAGTGACTTTATCACCCTACACACCCCGCTGACGGCGGAAACGCACAACCTGTTCGACCGCGCCCGGCTGCAACGCATGAAGAGATCGGCTTTTCTGCTTAACGTCTCACGCGGCGGGGTGATCAACGAAGCCGATCTCTATCAGGCGCTGGTGGATAAGGTGATTGCCGGAGCAGCGGCCGATGTCTTCGAGCACGAGCCGCTGAGTGAGCACCCGCTGTTCAGCCTGAATAACTTTATGCCGACCTCGCATATTGCTGGCTACACCGACGGCGCCATTGGCGCCATCGGCGAGCGCTGCGTACAGCAGATTATCCAGTGCGTTAAGCAGCAGCAAAAGCCCGTCAATATCATGAATCATCTGTGAAATAACAATAACGCCGCAGTGAAAAACCTGCGGCCACCGATCACCTCTGTACCGGGGTAATATCATGAATAATGTCGCAAGCAGCACCCGAATTCGCTGGTGGATCGCCGGGCTGATGTGGCTGGCAATCGCCATCAACTACATCGACCGCACCGTGCTGTCCGCCGCTGCGCCGCACCTGATCGACGAACTGAGCCTCAACCCGGAGATGATGGGCTTTATCATGGCCGCCTTCTTCTGGTCCTACTCGCTATTACAGATCCCCGCTGGCTGGTTTGCCGACCGCTACGGCCAGAAAAAAGGCTTAGGCATTGCCGTGGCCTGGTGGTCGATCGCCACCTCAATGATGGGGCTGGCGACCGGCTTTAAATCGCTGCTGGCGCTGCGCCTGGCGCTCGGCGTCGGTGAGGCAGCGGCCTACCCGAGCAACGCGGGGATCACCGCCCGCTGGTTCCCGGATAAAGAGCGCGCCACCGTTTCCGGCCTGTTCGACAGCGCGTCGAAGTTTGGCGGCGCGGTCGCCATGCCGCTGATTGTCTGGATGATCTATATGGTCGACTGGCGTATGACTTTCCTGATTATCGGCAGCGTCGGCCTGCTGTGGGTGATCGCCTGGTACTTTATCTATGCGGAAAATCCGGAGGATCACAAGTCGATCAGTCAGGCTGAAGTCAGCCTGATCCGCGACGGCCAGGCGCAGAAGCACGGCGATAAAAGCGTGCGGCCGATGAAGTGGTACAAGCTGCTGCGCTACCGCAATATCTGGGCGATGTGCCTCGGCTTTTTCTGCATCAACTACACCTCCTATTTCTTTATCACCTGGCTGCCGACCTACCTGGTGAAAGATAAAGGTATGGATTTCATCAAGATGGGCATGGTTGCTGCCCTACCGCTGCTGTGCGGCATGGTGATCGAAGTGATTGCTGGCTGGGCATCGGACCGCATCGTGCATAAAAAAGTGCTGTCGCTGACCGCCACCCGCAAGCTGTTCCTGACCATTGGCCTGCTGATGGCGCTGTGCATCGGTTTTGCTCCGTTCACCGACTCGGTATTTATGACCGTGTTCCTGCTGTGCGTGGCGAAATCCGGCACCACCGTTGCCGCCTCGCAGGTGTGGGCGCTACCGGGGGACGTGGCGCCGCAGAACAGCGTCTCTATCGTGGCCGGGCTGCAGAACACCGTCTCCAATATGGGGGGCGCCGTCGGCCCGATCGTCACCGGCGCGATTGTCGCCGCCACTGGATCCTTCACTTATGCGCTGGTGTTCTCCGCCGCGCTGGTGGTGCTCGGTATCCTTAACTACCTGTTCCTGATGGGCAAAGTCGAACCGATTGTCGATGAGGAGCAGCAGAGCCTGATACAGGCATCAGCCAGTCACGGTTAATGATTGACGGGCCGACCGAAAAAGCGGGTTGGCCTGACAGAGTACGATGCCCTTTCTACCCTACTGGAGCGCAACAAGAGCCTGAAGGCCATGCGCTCCCTGCAACTTAAGAGGTTGTTATGAAAGAATTTACTACCGAAGGTACGCTGATAATCGTCGGGATGGTGCTGGCCTACATCCTGTTCACCAGCTGGCTGACGTGGCGGCTGCGCAGTAAGACCTCCGGCGAACATATGGAGGGCGCGCGCGCCATGCCGGCGTTTATCGTCGGGATCCTGCTGATGTCCGAATATATCGGTGCCAAATCTACCATCGGCACCGCGCAGGCGGCGTTTGAGGATGGTTTCGCCGCCTCATGGTCGGTGATCGGCGCGGCCATCGGCTTCCCGATCTTCGGCCTGCTGCTGGTCAAACGCATCTATAACACCGGTAAGATCACCATCTCCGGGGCCATTGCCGAAAAGTACGGTAACACCACCAAATGCATTATTTCGCTGATCATGATCTACGCCCTGCTGCTGGTAAACGTCGGTAACTATGTGAGCGGCGCGGCGGCGATCTCCACCGTGCTGAAGGTTAATCTGCCGGTGGCGGCGTTTATTACCGCCATTGTCAGTACCTTCTACTTCGCCTTTGGCGGCATGAAGGGGATGGCGTGGGTTACCATGTTGCACAGCGGACTGAAATATGTCGGCATCCTGATTATTCTCGGCGTGGCACTGAAGATGACTGGCGGCATTACGCCAATGGTGGAGAAGATGCCGTCATTCTACTGGACGTGGGACGGTAACGTCGGCGCCAGCACCATCTTTGCCTGGCTGATTGGCACCATCGGTTCGATCTTCTGTACCCAGTTTGTGATCCAAGCGATCTCCTCCACCAAAAGCCCGGCCGCCGCGCGCCGTGCTACCTGGGTGGCGTTCTTCTTCTGCCTGCCGATTGGCCTGGCGATTGCCGCAATCGGCGTGGCGGCTAAATTCCTCCATCCGGAAATCAACAGCCTGTATGCCCTGCCGGTGTTTCTGCAGGATATGAGCCCGTGGCTGGCGGGGATTGTGACCACTTCGCTGGTGGCGTCGATCTTTGTCAGCGTCAGTACCGTCGCGCTGGCGATTGCCTCCCTGATCGTTAAAGACTTTTACGTGCCGATGCGCAACCCCACGCCGGAGCGCGAGTTCAAAGTCACGCGCTGGCTGTCGCTGGCTATCGGCTTCGCGCCGCTGGTGTTTGTGCTGCTGGTGCCGGAAGTGCTGAAGCTGTCGTTCTTTACCCGTGCTATCCGCCTGTCGATTTCGGTGGTGGCGATTATCGCCTTCTACCTGCCAATGTTTAAAAGCGCGCGCGGCGCCAACTGGGGGCTGATCGGCGCCTGCGTGATGACCTCGGTGTGGTTCGTGCTCGGCGACCCGTTCGGCATCAACAACATGTATATCGCCCTGATCACCCCAGCCGTAGTGATGGTGATTGACCGCATGATCCCCTCGAAGGAGAGCAGCAGAAAAGCTGCACACCATTTCAGAACAGTGGAGCCTATAAATGACTCAGGAAACAGTTAGCGTAGAACGTAGCGGGTTCGTGACGCTTGAAGGTGACGTGCAGCAGGCGATGCTGCCGTCAGAATGCCCGCAGAACCATGCCGCCAACCTGCTGCCGCTGCCGAATGGCGACGTGATCTGCGTGTGGTTCGGCGGCACCCAGGAGGGCATCGCGGATATTTCAATCTGGTGCTCGCGCCTGCAGCCCAATAGCAACAGATGGTCGCCGGCGCAGAAGCTGTCGGAGGACTCGACCCGCTCCGAGCAGAACCCGGTGCTGTTTCTCGACCCGGATAACGTACTGTGGCTGCTGTATACCGCACAGAAGTCCGGCAATCAGGACACCGCGATCGTGCGCTATCGCCAGTCGGACGACTTCGGCCACAGCTGGGGGCCTATCGCCACCCTGCTCGACCAGCCCGGCACGTTTATCCGCCAGCCGGTGGTCGTGCTGGACAACGGTGACTGGCTGCTGCCGGTATTCTACTGCCGTACCCAGCCGGGGGAAAAGTGGGTCGGTAATCACGACGACAGCGCGGTGAAAATCTCGCGCGATAAGGGCAAGAGCTGGCAGGATGTCGCCGTACCGGACAGTACCGGCTGCGTACATATGAATATCACGCTGCTGAAGGATGGCTCGCTGCTGGCGCTCTACCGCAGCCGCTGGGCAGACCATATCTACCAGAGCCGCTCTGATGATGGCGGTCAGAGCTGGTCTGCACCGCAGGCAACCGAGCTGCCGAATAATAACTCGTCGATTCAGGTGACAACGCTGGCCAATGGCGATCTGGCGCTGGTGTATAACGCGATGAGCGCGGCGGGAGCCAGCGAGCGCCGCGCTTCGCTGTACGATGAAATCGAAGATGAGAACGATGATGAAGTGGCGGTCGCCGTTGAGCCGCTGGTGCACAGCGGCAAAACCGCCTTCTGGGGGGCGCCGCGGGCGCCGATGACGCTGGCGATCTCACGCGACGGCGGTCAAAGCTGGCCGCTGCGCCGCAATCTGGACGAGGGCGACGGCTACTGCATGACCAACAACTCGCAGCAGAAGCTCAACCGCGAGTTCTCCTACCCCAGCATTAAGCAGGGCATCCACGGCGAGCTGCATATTGCCTACACTTACTTTCGCCAGGCGATTAAATATGTGCGCGTGGAAGAATCCTGGGTGACGGAGGGGAAATGAAACAGGCACTGGTCACCGGAGCCAGCTCCGGGATTGGCGCGGCGGTTGTCGATACGCTGCTGGCGCAGGGCTGGCAGGTTACCGGCCTGAGCCGCAGCCGCATAGAGCGCGACAGCCCGCACTTCCGCTGCGCGTGCGTCGACCTGTTTGACAGCGCCGCGCTGGCAAACGTGCTGAATGGGCTGGAGGCGCCGCAGGCGATCGTTCATGCCGCCGGGATGATGAAGGCGGCCGGGCTGGGCGAACTGGATAGCAGCACCAGCCAGCAGCTATGGCAGCTGCATATCGCAGTGGCGGAGACGCTGGCAAACACCTATGTGCGCCATATGCGCAGCGGTGGGCGCATCGTGCTGCTCGGCAGCCGCACCTCGCGCGGGGCAGCGGGGCAGCGGGGCGCAGTCAGTATGTTGCCACTAAATCGGCGATGGTGGGTATGGTGCGCAGCTGGGCGGCAGAGCTGGCACCGCGGGGGATCACGGCCAATATTGTCGCACCCGGCGCCACGGAAACCCCGATGCTGAGCCAGCCAGGCCGCGAGAGTTCCCCGCCGAAGTTGCCGCCGATTGGCCGTTTTATTCAGCCACAGGAAGTGGCCGGGCTGGTGGCCTATTTGCTGTCGCCCGCTGCAGCGGCGATTACCGGGCAGGAACTGGTGATCTGCGGTGGCGCATCATTGTGATTGCAGCGCTGAACAGGACGGGCCGGGCATGCCCAGCCCCTACGGGACGAGGCTGCCCGCATTCGCTGCTCATCGCCCCTGCAAAAACGCGCGATAGGCGGCGATCACCGCGAGAAAATCCTCCACGCCGCAGAACGCCAGGCTCTCTTCGTCGTAATAGCTCATGCCGTCTTCCATCTCATCGCCGTCAAAACCGAGCTGATTGGCGCGGATCATCACCTCTTCTTCATCCAGCAGCAGCGTGTACTCTTTCCCCACCCGCTGCCACTGGCGCACGCTGCCTTTCACTTCAGCCACTGCCGCTTCCACTTCATCCAGCAGCGCGAGGTTTTCATTCACCTCATCATTAAACCAGTGGCCGACGGCCTCGTGGCCCATCGTCATGCGGACTTTCACCACGCCGGTGATGTCCCTTAAAAATTCGTATTCCATGATACTTTCCTCCAGCACAGACGGCTTACTGTTGCGCGTCTGCCCCGACAAATCTGAGCTTGAGCGCGCATTATCGCAGCCCGCCTGCACAAAAGCAGCGCTTTTACGTCAGGCATAAAAAAACCGGGCACGAGGCCCGGTTTGTCAGCGCTAACTGGGGGTTAAACCGCAGTCTGGAAAATCACGCCGTCAGCTTTGTCGGTGTACTGGCTCAGCTGGTCAAAGTTCAGATAACGGTAGGTATCCACCGCGGTTTTGTCCACCTGGTCCATGAACTTCAGGTACTCTTCCGGCGTTGGCAGTTTGCCCAGCAGAGACGCTACCGCAGACAGCTCGGCAGACGCCAGGAAGACGTTGGCACCGGTACCCAGACGGTTCGGGAAGTTACGCGTGGAGGTCGACACCACCGTTGCGCCATCTGCCACACGCGCCTGGTTACCCATGCACAGGGAACAGCCGGGTATCTCGATGCGCGCGCCGCTCTTACCGAACACGCTGTAGTAGCCCTCTTCAGTCAGCTGCGCCGCGTCCATCTTGGTTGGCGGAGCCACCCACAGACGGGTTGGCAGCTGGCCTTTGTGCGCATCCAGCAGCTTACCAGCCGCACGGAAGTGACCGATGTTGGTCATGCAGGAGCCAATAAACACTTCGTCAATCTTGGTGCCCTGCACGTCGGACAGCAGGCGGGCATCGTCCGGGTCGTTTGGCGCACAGAGAATTGGCTCTTTGATGTCGGCCAGATCGATTTCGATGACTGCCGCGTATTCCGCGTCAGCATCGCCTTCCATCAGCTGTGGATCCGCCAGCCATTTCTCCATGCCCTGGATACGGCGCTCGATGGTACGACGGTCGCCGTAGCCTTCAGAGATCATCCATTTCAGCAGCACGATGTTCGAGTTGAGATACTCGATGATCGGGTCTTTGCCCAGCTTAATGCTACAGCCCGCTGCAGAGCGCTCTGCCGAAGCATCGGACAGTTCGAATGCCTGCTCAACTTTCAGGTCAGGCAGACCTTCAATTTCGAGGATGCGGCCAGAGAAGATGTTTTTCTTACCTTTCTTCTCAACGGTCAGCAGGCCAGCTTTGATCGCATACAGCGGGATCGCGTGTACCAGATCGCGCAGGGTGATGCCAGGCTGCATTTTGCCTTTGAAGCGCACCAGCACCGACTCTGGCATATCCAGCGGCATAACGCCGGTTGCCGCAGCAAACGCCACCAGGCCAGAACCCGCCGGGAAGGAGATGCCGATAGGGAAACGGGTGTGCGAGTCACCGCCAGTACCGACGGTATCCGGCAGCAGCATACGGTTCAGCCAGCTGTGGATAATGCCGTCGCCAGGGCGCAGCGATACACCACCACGGTTCATAATGAAGTCAGGCAGAGTGTGGTGCGTGGTCACGTCCACCGGCTTCGGATAGGCCGCGGTGTGGCAGAAGGACTGCATCACCAGGTCCGCAGAGAAGCCCAGGCAGGCAAGATCTTTCAGCTCATCACGGGTCATTGGACCGGTGGTATCCTGCGAGCCAACCGAGGTCATTTTCGGTTCGCAGTAGGCACCAGGGCGCACGCCGTCAACGCCACAGGCGCGGCCAACCATTTTCTGCGCCAGGGAGAAGCCACGGGTGCTGGCCGCCACGTCTTTCGCCTGCTCAAACACGTCGCTGTGCGGCAGACCGAGAGATTCACGCGCTTTGGTGGTCAGGCCACGGCCGATAATCAGTGGAATACGGCCACCCGCACGCACTTCATCCAGCAGCACGTTGGTTTTCAGTTCGAAATTAGCCAGCACTTCACCGGTTTCGTGATGACGCACTTCGCCTTTGTAGGGATAGATGTCGATCACATCGCCCATATTCAGACGGTCAACGTCCACTTCGATCGGCAGTGCGCCGGCATCTTCCATGGTGTTGAAGAAGATCGGCGCGATTTTACCGCCGAGGCAGACACCGCCGCCCTTCTTGTTTGGCACGTAAGGGATATCGTCGCCCATAAACCACAGCACCGAGTTGGTGGCGGATTTACGTGAAGAACCGGTACCGACCACGTCACCTACGTAAGTCAGCGGGAAGCCTTTTTGCTGCAGGGCTTCAATCTGTTTGATCGGGCCAACGTTACCGGCATCATCGGGTTCGATGCCTTCACGGGCGTTTTTCAACATCGCTAACGCGTGCAGTGGAATATCCGGGCGCGACCAGGCATCCGGCGCCGGAGAGAGGTCGTCGGTATTGGTTTCGCCGGTCACTTTGAACACGGTTACGGTGATTTTTTCTGCCAGTTTCGGACGCTTCAGGAACCACTCGGCGTCAGCCCAGGACTGAATAATTTTCTTCGCGTGAGGGTTGCCCGCTTTGGATTTTTCTTCAACGTCATAGAAGTTGTCGAACATCAGCAGCGTGTGGGACAGGGCTTCAGCGGCAATTGGCGCCAGCTTTTCATCGTCAAGCGCTTCGATCAGCGCATGGATGTTATAACCGCCCTGCATGGTGCCCAGCAGCTCAACGGCTTTTTCAGGAGTAACCAGAGGAGAAGTCGCTTCGCCTTTCGCGACAGCAGCCAGGAAACCGGCTTTGACATACGCCGCTTCATCTACGCCCGGCGGCACTCGGTTAATTAACAGGTCTAACAGAAACTCTTCTTCACCCGCTGGAGGGGCTTTTAGCAGTTCAACCAGCGCGGCCATTTGGGAAGCATCTAACGGTTTAGGAACAATCCCCTGGGCAGCACGCTCGGCAACGTGCTTACGGTATTCTTCTAGCACGACGTTCTCCTCACTCTCATTGTATTTGGCATCCCGGGCTACCTAAGTCACCGCGAAGTGAAAACAATCCGTGTGTAGGGTAAGGTGCCCGGTTTCGCGAGTGGCAGCATAGCAGGATTCGGCCTGCATGTTAATCTGTTTACAAAAAAGCAACATCAGCTTGCTGCTGATTCACGCGGCAGTAAACGGCCTTTTGCAGCGCTTTTCACTACATTTTCAGGCTTGTTTTGGCAATCACACTGCGACAGCGATTAAAAAACCGCATATCTCCCGCACAGTCATCTCCCATCAGAGCCTGTGGAAATAATTTCAGCTTATTTATCAGATGATTTTGATAACTTATGGGGTGGGATTGGCGCGTTGGTCACAGGTGGGTTGCTTGGGATGTTATGTTGATGACTCGCGTCACTCACCAGCAGAGTAACAATCGTTAAAATCCGCAGACTCTAAGACAGAATTTTCTAAGCTGCCTGCTCGGCAGTGAACGGTTGGCAAACCACTCTAACTCGTTATAAACATTATTCAATTGCTGCACTCTTGGTAAAAAAACCCTTTTTTAAAGCTGTTCGATTAGATCGTTTAAAATCAAAAAGTTATCGAGGTGACCAAAAAGAGGGTCGTGCGGTTTTCAATAACGTACAGATCATTAAGAGTGACAGTGGATGAGATAAGCCTCTAAACACCAGGTCGAGGCATGCCTCGACCCTACCCTTGACTGTAAATACTTAGCTTTTTTCAGCAGAAGGATCTTTTGCTTTAAAACTTTAACCTCACGAACTCGCGCGTCGTAAGCTTGCTAAAAAAATGGATAGGCATAAAGCTACACTCTTCGCCCTCAGACAGTCACGGTAAACCATGATGAATAGCCAACAACCGAACACGCAGCTGGTGCGCTGCGACCGCCCGATTGCCCACGTGGCGCGCCTGACGCTTAACCGCCCCGCCGCCAGCAATGCCTACAACGCGGTGATGGTAGCCGAGCTGGAAGCGTGCCTGAGCTGGTGCGAGCAGCAGCCGGATATCCGCACGGTGATCCTCACCGGCAGCGGTACGGTATTCTGCGGCGGTGCCGATTTGCAGGAGGCATTCACCGATGGCGGCAAAGGGCTGATGAACTCTCACGGTGGCTATAACCCGTTGCAGCACCTGCCCCGGCGCAAAATCTGGATTGCCGCGCTTAACGGTCATGCCTTCGGCGGCGGGCTGGAGCTGGCGCTGGAGTGCGATTTTATTATCGCGGCGCAGCAGGTGAAAATCGCACTGCCGGAAGTGAAGCACGGGCTGCTGCCGCTCGGGGGCGCGATCGGCCAGCTGGCCACGCGGCTGCCTGCCAGCGTGGCGCGTGAGATGCTGCTGATCGGCGAACCGATGGACGCACAGCGGGCGCTGGCGCTGGGGCTGTTTTATCAGCTGGCGGAGGCGGAAGAGCTGATGGAGAGCGCGCTGGCGCTGGCGGCCCGTCTAAACCGCAACGCGCCGCTGGCGGTTCAGGCCTGCAACGCGCTGGTGAGAGAGACTCTCGCTGAGGATCTGCGCCAGCGCAGCGCTGAAGAGTTACAGCAGCTGCAAAGCAGCCTCGACTATCAGGAAGGCCTGCATGCCTTTGCTGAGCGGCGCGCCCCGCAGTGGCGCGGAAAGTAGGATTACAGCCGCACCGCCTGAAACAGCGCGCTTAGCCCTAATCCTCCGGCGATGCCGAGCATCGCCAGCCCGTAGCCACTCCCCTGCTGTTTGCCGACCAGCTGGGTGAACAGGCGCGTCACCATAATGGCACCGGAAGCGCCGTAAGGGTGGCCGAGAGCGATCGCCCCGCCCTGCAAATTAATGCGCTGCTCATCAATGCCCAGCGCGTCCACCGAACCCAGCACCTGCGCGGCGAAGGCTTCGTTAAACTCAATCACGGGTATATCATCCAGCGTCAGCTGCGGCTGGCGCGCCAGTAGCTTTTGCGTGGCGGGCACCGGGCCGAGGCCCAGCAGGTTCGGGTCAACGCCCGCACTACAGGCATCGGCAAACAGCAGCCCCTCGCTAAAACCGCACTCGCGCGCTTTGCGGCGGCTCATCACCAGCAGCAGCGAAGCGCCGTCATTTAGCGGGCAGCAGTTGCCTGCGGTCACCGTGCCGTTGGCGGCGAAAACCGGGGAAAGTACCGCCAGCCGCTCAAGGGAGGTGCCGGGGCGCGGGCACTCATCGCTGGCTATCTGCTGGCCGTTCACGCTGAGCGCCACGATTTCGGCGGCAAATGCGCCCTGCTGCTGTGCGGCGACGGCGCGCTGATGGCTGCGCAGGGCAAACTGGTCCTGACGCTGGCGGCCGATGCCGCAGTGCTGCGCGACATTTTCGGCGGCGATGCCCATCTCCGGGTCTCCCACCTCCTCCGGCGAGAAGCGCGCACGGCCATAAAAACGCGGCATCTGCTTCAGAGAGCCGGGTTTCTCCACCCGCCACGGCGCGGTGCTGACGCTCTCAACGCCACCGGCCAGGTAGCATTCGCCGGCCTGCGCCTGCACCAGACGACAGGCGCTGATCACCGCCTCCAGCCCCGAGCCGCACTGGCGGTCAACCGTTACCGCCGGAACCGCCAGCGGAAGCCCTGCCGCCAGCGTCGCCAGGCGGGCAACGTTGCCACCGCCGCCGGTAGCATTGCCGATAATCACCTCGTCGATGGCGCTGAAATTTTCCGGCAGCGTCGCCAGAAGATGGGTAAACAGCGGTGCCAGCAGCGCTTCCATTGGCAGGCTGGCCAGTGCGCCATAAGCTCTGCCTATCGGCGTGCGGCACGCGGCGACAATCACCGGTTGGCTGTCACTCTGCGGCTGATAGTTCAGTAAGCTCTGCGGCATGGCCTGCAATCCTCTTTTCCAGCTCGTTACGTTTTATCTTGCCGCTTGGCGTCAGCGGCCAGCGGGTAATGCGGTAATAGTGGCGCGGGCGCTTATATTTTGCCAGAAGCTCCCGGCACTTGCCTGCCAGCTGGCGGCAGGCGTCGTCATCGGCTTCAACAACCGCTACCAGCTTTTTGCCGAGGTAGTCATCATCAACGGCGATCACCACCGCCTCAATCATTCCCGGCAGCGATTTAATCACCGACTCGATTTCGGAGAGATAGATATTATTACCGCCGCTGAGGATCATATTTCCCCTGCGGCCAATCACCGTTAAGCGCTGACGCGGGTCGAGATAACCAATATCGGCCACCGTCGCCATATGACCCTGCTTTACAAAGGCAGTGCCGTCATCGCCCCATAAATACCCTTCGATCAGCTGCTCGCTGCTGAGCCAGATGGTGCCGGGCTGGCCGGCGGGCAGTAATTTACCGTCGTCATCACGGATGGTGATTTCGGTGCCGGGAAAAGCAGACCCGACATTGGCCAGCGAGTCGCTGATGTTGTCGTCATCCAGCGTCGAGACCGCAATAAATCCCAGCTCGGAAGCGCCGTAATACTCCTGCATCCGCGCCGCCGGAAACAGCGCGCGCGCCTGGCGATAGTGGTTCAGCTCCAGCTTGGCCCCGGCGCTCAGCAGGCTGCGCAGGTCGGGGAATTCTGCCCCGGCGCTGACGCGGGCGAACCCGGCGATCATCGTCGGCACCAGCACGATGCGCGCAATTTTTTCCGCAGCGATCAGGGCCAGCGCCGCCGCAGGCTGCCACTGCCCGAGGCTGTAAAAGGTGCCCCCGGCATACAGCGTCTCATTCAGGCAGTAGAGGCCAATGCCGTGCGACAGCGGGCCGGGAAAAAGGGTTGACGGCGCTGCGGCCAGCTGGAAAATCGCCTCGCCGTTTTCAAAGCTGCAGCGCCACGAGCGGCGCGAGCGGATAAAGGCTTTTGGCAGGCTGGTGGTGCCGGAGGTGAAGTTGATCAGAAACGGCGTTGGCGCCTGCATCTGGGCACAAAACTCCCCCTCCTCCAGCGCTTGGTCGGCGGGCTGCCAGCTGTCCACCGCCAGCCAGCGGATCTTAAGCTGCTCCGCCACGGCGATCAGCTGATGGTCCTGCTGTTTCAGCAGCAGCAGGCCGGGCGCCAGGCGGCTCAGCATATCGCGCAGCTGCTCAAGCGGGGCCTGCGGGTCGATAATCGCGGCGGTGTAGGGATGCGCGGTGGCGGCAAGCCAGGCGACGGGAAAAGCAAGGTGGTTACCGGTGGCAATCGCCACAGTGCCGGATACATTCGGCTGCTGGCGCAGATGCTGATACAGTGCGAGGCCGCGCTGCCACAGCTGCTGCCAGCTCAGCGTCTGGCCATCGATGCTGACGGCGGTTTTATTCGGGGTGTTGTTCGCGTGCAGCTTAACCCTGTCGTGGACCGGCATCTGCCTCAGGCCTCGCTGACGGGGAAATAGCGGGTTAACGCCTGGCGCGTTTCATCGGGAATGCGGCAGGGTTTATGGTCGGTGAGGTCGACACAGACCCAGACTAATTTGCCGAGCGCGGCGGGAATGTTTTTTCCCTGTAGCATCAGCTGGATGCTAAACGTCAGGCTGCTGTTGCCGAGCTTCTCAATCGTCACCTGCGGGGCCACCACATCATCCACCGACAGCGGATGCAGAAAAGTGGCTTCACATTTTTTAACGTGATACACCACGCCCGCACTGTCGGGGCGAAACAGCGGCAGAATATCCGCACGGCGAAAAGCATTCACTACCGCGTCTTCGCAGTAGTCCAGATAAACGGAATTATGCACGTGGCCGTTGAAATCAATGTCGCGCATTGATACGCGAAATGTTTCGCTATTATACTGATCCTGCATAAAAATCATTAACCTGTAAACCGGACAACACTGAAGAAAATATACCATGAAAGAGACTTTATTCACCAGAGCGGTGGTCCGGGAGTTCGGCAACATCAGCGACGTTATGCAGCTGGAGCAGTGCGCATTAGCCCCATTAGCGGCGGGTCACGTGCGGGTCAGAATGCGCTACGCCACGATTAATCCCTCCGATATAATTACCATTTCCGGCGCATACCGTTCACGCATCGCCCTGCCGTTCGTGCCGGGTTTTGAAGGCACCGGCACAGTCAGTGAGAGCCATGACGACACGCTGGCCGTCGGTCAGCGCGTGCTGCCGGTCGGCAGTATGGGCGCGTGGCAGACCTGGAAAGAGAGCGAGCCGCAGTGGTGCTTCACCCTGCCCGACTACGTCACTGACCAGCAGGCGGCGACCAGCTACGTCAACCCGATGACCGCGCTACTGATGCTGACAGAGGAGCTGCAGTTTACCCCGGGGATGCGCATCATCATTAACGCCGCCAACTCCGCGATTGGCAAAATGCTGATCCGCATCGCCAACCATATGGGGCTGGAGCCGATTGTTATCGTGCGGCGGGCGCAGAACCTCGGCCTGTTCGCGGGTTATGCTACCGGGCAGGTGATCAACAGCAGCGCGGCGGATTATGCGCAGAAGCTGGCGGCGATTGCGCGCAGCGGCGGCGCGGCGGCGATCCTCGACTGCATTGGCGGTGACGAATCGCTGACGCTGGCGCAGGCGCTGGCACCCGGCGGGCAGTTTATCCATTACGGCCTGCTCTCCGGCCAGTCCATTCCGCCTGCGTTCTGGCGCAGTCGCCCGGACATTCGCTTTTCCAATTTCCATCTGCGCCTGTGGGTGCATAACCATGAGAAAGCGCTGGTGCAGCGCCGGATCAACGAGGTGATGGCGCTTATCCGCGACGGGGTAATCGCCACCGAAATTGTGGCGGAGTTCGCGCTGGAAGAGATTGATCAAGCGGTAAAAGCGGTGCAGTCGGGGGAGTTGCAGGGCAAGATTTTATTGCGCATGTAGCGTGAGAAACGGGCCGACCGAACAAGAGGGTCGGCCCCTATGCAGGTGTCGGGCTTATTCCAGGGTCGGATAGGCCCGGCGCACGGCGCGCACAATCAGCACCGCCAGCACCACTTTAACGATATCGCCCGGCAGGAAGCCGAGAGAACCCAGCGCCGCCTGCTTAAGCGGCAGCCCCGCCACCAGCGCTATCCACGGAATACCCGCCGAGTAGATCAGCACCACGCCGCCCAGCGTCAGGAACAGCAGCTCTTTCACCAGCGTTAGCGATCGCAGATTACGCTGATACAGCCAGCCAATCAGCAGTGCCGCCAGCGGCCACGCGAGGATAAATCCACCGCTGGGGCCAAGGAAAATCCCCAAGCCCCCCCGCCCGCCGGCCAGCAGCGGCAGGCCAATTGCCACCAGCAGTACAAACAGCACCAGCGCCAGCGCGCCGCGTTTCGCCCCGGCAATCGCTCCGGCCAGCATCGGGCCTAGCGTCTGGGCGGTGATCGGTACCGCAATCACCGGCAGGCTGAAGGCTGGGAACAGGCCCAGCGCGGCGGTGATCGCGGCAAACAGCGCGATATACACAATATCTCGGGTCGACATTACTCTCTCACTTTTTCAGCATCGCTGCGCTCACGGCGCAGCTGGGGGTCCCAGGCGCGGGCTTCCAGCGCGGCGGCAATATCATCGGCCATCTTCAGGGTACGTACAATTACCGGGATCGCGACCGCCAGCACGCTGCGATCCAGCCCGCGCGCCTTTTGCGCTTCGCGCACTTCGGCGGTGATCCCCGCCAGCACCGGAATAAAACGCAGCGCCAGCGACAGCGCCAGGCTGACTTTGGCCGGGTTGATGCGCAGGAAGCGCAGCCAGAACAGCCCTTTCTCCAGCGCGTCGATCATCTCTGAAGTGCGGGTGGTGAGCGTCACCAGCGCCGCCATTAGCATCAGCGCCGCCAGGCGGGCAATCACCAGCACCCCGGACTGCCAGCTGACCATCCACCACTGCACGGCAAACAGCAGCACCAGCACCCACAGCAGCGGCTTCAGCTGCAGCAGCATAATACGCAGGCTGATGCGTGCCAGCGGATAGAGCAGCATCACCACCAGCAGCGCGCCAAGCGTCGCATCCAGGCGCGGGAAGACAAACAGCAGCGTGCCGAGGATCGCCAGCGTGAGGATCTTGATGCCCGGCGGCAAACGGTGCAGCGGGGAATGACCCGGAATATAGTCGCTCAGCGTCATGACATCATCCTGACATACTCTTTCAGCGCCACGGCGGGCACATCGTCAATCACCACTTTGCCGTGATCGAATACCAGCACGCGCTCGAAATCCTGCAAAAACTCCAGATCGTGCGAGACCACAATAGCGGTCTGCTCGAGGTCGGCGATCGCCTGGGCAATCCGGCGCTTGTTGCGCAGATCCAGCAGCGTCGTCGGCTCATCAAACACGATGTACTCCGGCGCCATCACCAGCACGCCGGAGATCGCCAGCAGCTGTTTCTGACCGCCGCTCAGCAGGTGCGCCGGATGCTGGCGAAACGCCTGCATATCGTAGCGCGCCAGTGCGGCATCGCTGCGCTCGCGGATCACGGCTTTCGACAGGCCAAGATTTTTCATCCCGAAGGCGAGATCTTCCTCCACCACCGGAAAAACAATCTGATTATCCGGGTTCTGGAAAACAAAGCCGACTTTGCGCCGCACCGCTTTACCGTGCTGACGGGTGTTGAGGCCGTCGACCAGCACCTCGCCCTGCTTCGGCAGCAGCAGGCCATTCAGCAGGCGGACAAAGGTGCTTTTACCGCAGCCGTTGCTGCCGACGATGCCGATGCGTTTTTCCGTCAGCTGCAGATTGATATTGTCGAGTACCGTGCGCTCACCGTAAGCGTGCGATACCCCTTTCAGTTCCAGCATGAAGTCTCCTGGCTCAGGCGGGTTTGCGCGGGCGATACTGGCGGCCAATGGTCAGCTGCTCGACCACGGCGGCAGGCGACAGCGACATAACGAAATCGACGGCGCGGCAGATATCTTCGCTGCTCAGCATCTCGTCCGGCGTCAGTCCTGAACCCTGCGCCATATCGGTATCCACCACGTCCGGGCACAGAGTAGTGACTTTAATCCCCTGTGCGCCCAGCTCGCGGGCAATCGAGCGGCTGTAGCCGACCAGTGCATGTTTGCTGGCGGCATAGCTGGCGACGCTGCCGTAAGGCTGCACGCCGCTGACCGAAGCCAGATTAAAGATGCGCGCGTCCGGCGCACGCAGCAGCCACGGCGTACAGAGCTGGCACAGGTGATGAATGGCGGTGACATTGGTGGCCAGCATCGCGCTGAAGTCATCGACCGGGGTGCAGGTCGACCCGGCGCGGAAGATCCCGGCGGCGTTGATCAGGACATCAAGCTGCTGATGCTGGCTGAGTGCCTGCTGCACCTGCTGTGCAACGGCAGGATAGTCACAGACGTCGAGCGCCAGCGTCTGTAAGCGTGCGGGATCGCGCGTGGCGGCAAAGCTTGCCAGCGCCTGCGCATCACGCGCCAGTAGAATCAGATGATAGCCCTGCTCATAGAAATGGCGGGCAAGATGGTGACCGATACCGCGGGAGGCACCGGTAATCAGTGCGACTTTGTTTAACACAACACGCCTTTTAGCTGGGCAGAAATTGCCTGCAAAGATACGCGAATTTTCGTCGCCCTGCGCGGATTTTTAGCGGGGTACAGTAAGCAAAACGGCTCCCGCAGGAGCCGTTTCTAACGCGTCAGCGAATTATTTCTTTTTCGCTTTCGGGTTTGGCAGGTCGGTGATGCTGCCTTCGAAGATTTCCGCCGCCAGACCAACCGATTCGTGCAGGGTTGGGTGAGCGTGGATGGTCAGCGCCAGATCTTCAGCGTCACAACCCATCTCGATAGCCAGACCGATTTCACCCAGCAGCTCGCCGCCGTTGGTGCCGACAATCGCACCACCGATCACGCGGTGAGTCTCTTTGTCGAAGATCAGTTTGGTCATGCCGTCTGCACAGTCGGAAGCGATAGCGCGGCCTGAAGCTGCCCACGGGAAGGTGGCGGTTTCATAGCTGATGCCTTTCTCTTTCGCTTCTTTCTCGGTCAGACCGACCCAGGCAACTTCTGGCTCAGTGTAAGCAATCGATGGGATCACTTTCGGGTCGAAGTAGTGTTTCTTACCAGAAATCACTTCTGCCGCCACGTGGCCTTCATGCACGCCTTTGTGTGCCAGCATTGGCTGACCGACGATGTCGCCGATAGCAAAGATGTGCGGCACGTTGGTACGCATCTGCTTGTCGACGCGGATGAAACCACGGTCGTCCACTTCCACGCCCGCTTTGCCAGCATCCAGACCTTTACCGTTCGGTACGCGGCCAATCGCCACCAGCACCGCGTCGTAACGCTGTGGTTCTGCAGGGGCTTTTTTGCCTTCCATGGTCACGTAGATGCCGTCTTCTTTCGCTTCTACCGCGGTGACTTTGGTTTCCAGCATCAGGTTGAACTGCTTACCGATACGCTTAGTGAAGACTTTTACCACGTCTTTGTCGGCAGCCGGGATCACCTGATCAAACATTTCTACCACGTCAATCTGTGAGCCGAGCGCGTGATACACGGTGCCCATCTCCAGACCGATGATACCGCCGCCCATGACCAGCAGACGCTCTGGCACTTCTTTCAGCTCCAGCGCATCGGTAGAGTCCCAAACGCGTGGGTCTTCGTGCGGAATGAATGGCAGCTGAATGGGACGGGAACCCGCCGCGATAATTGCGTTGTCGAAAGTGATCGTGGTGGTTTCACCCTTCTCATTTTCCACAACCAGAGTATTTGCACCGGTAAATTTACCCAGGCCGTTGACCACGTTCACTTTACGGCCTTTTGCCATGCCGGCCAGGCCACCGGTCAGCTGACCGATCACTTTCTCTTTCCAGCTGCGGATTTTATCAACATCGGTCTGCGGCTTGCCGAAGACGATACCGTGAGCTTCCAGCGCTTTGGCTTCTTCAATCACCTTCGCCACGTGCAGCAGGGCTTTAGAAGGGATACAGCCGACATTCAGACAGACACCACCCAGGGTGCTGTAACGCTCAACGATCACGGTCTCCAGACCTAAATCCGCTGCACGGAAGGCTGCAGAGTAGCCTGCAGGACCTGCCCCAAGTACCACGACCTGAGTTTTAATTTCTGTACTCATCATGACCTCTTAATTGATTGTCCGGCGGGTCAGGGCTTTGAATTTGAACGTCCTTCTTCCACCGGGACGCGTTCACCGCAAGAGTTTACAGAATTGTTAATAAACTGCAAACCGCGGTGCCACGAATCACTACAACATCTTACGACAAGGCCGGCTTTCGCCGGCCTTGTTAAGGGTTACATCACCAGACGGCGAATGTCGGCCAGTGCATTGTTGATGATGGTGATGAAACGCGCACCGTCAGCACCGTCGATGACGCGGTGGTCGAAGGAGAGCGACATCGGCATCATCAGACGCGGCGTGAACTCTTTACCGTTCCAGACCGGCTCCATCGCAGACTTGGAAACGCCCAGGATAGCCACTTCCGGCGCGTTAACGATTGGCGCGAAGTGAGTTGTCCCGATACCGCCCAGGCTCGAGATGGTGAAGCAACCGCCCTGCATTTCGCCCGCGGTCAGCTTGCCATCACGCGCTTTTTTGGAGATAGCCATCAGTTCACGCGAAAGCTCGGTAATGCCTTTCTTGTTCACGTCTTTGAACACCGGAACCACCAGACCGTTTGGCGTATCAACCGCCACACCGATGTTGATGTATTTTTTCAGCGTCAGTTTCTGACCATCTTCAGACAGCGAGCTGTTGAAGCGAGGCATCTGCTCAAGCGCAGCCGCGACTGCTTTCATGATGAACACCACCGGGGTGAACTTCACGTCCAGCTTACGCTTCTCGGCTTCGGCGTTCTGCTGCTTGCGGAACGCTTCCAGTTCGGTGATGTCGGTTTTATCGAAGTGAGTCACGTGTGGGATCATCACCCAGTTGCGGCTCAGGTTAGCACCAGAAATTTTCTGGATGCGGCCCAGCTCGACTTCTTCGATTTCGCCGAACTTGCTGAAGTCCACTTTCGGCCATGGCAGCATGCCAGGCAGACCGCCGCCAGCGGCAGCAGGAGCTTCTGCGCGTTTCACCGCGTCTTTCACGTAGCTCTGCACGTCTTCTTTCAGAATACGGCCTTTACGTCCGGTGCCTTTGACTTTCGCCAGGTTTACACCGAATTCGCGTGCCAGACGGCGGATCACCGGGGTGGCATGCACGTAGGCATCGTTTTCTGCGAAATCAGACTTCGCTTCCGCTTTAGCAGGAGCCGCAGCCGGGGCCGCTTTCTCTTCCTGCTTAGGCGCAGCTGGGGCATCTTCTGTTTTGGCAGCCGGCGCGGCGGCGGCTGGAGCAGCGCCTTCCACTTCGAACACCATCACCAGAGAGCCGGTGCTGACTTTGTCGCCGGTGGCAATTTTGATCTCTTTCACGGTACCCGCGAACGGCGCCGGAACTTCCATTGAGGCTTTGTCGCCTTCAACGGTGAGGATCGACTGCTCAGCTTCAACCTTGTCGCCAACTTTAACCATGATCTCGGTGACTTCAACTTCGTCGCCGCCGATGTCCGGTACGTTAACGTCTTTTGCACCGCTGGCCGCAGCAGGAGCCGCAGCAGGCGCAGCCGCCGGGGCCGCTTCTTCTTTCTTCTCTTCGGCCGGAGCCGGAGCCGCAGCACCGCCTTCCGCTTCGAAGATCATGATCAGTTTGCCAGTCTCAACTTTGTCGCCGGTAGAGATCTTGATCTCTTTTACCACGCCAGCCTGCGGAGACGGGACTTCCATAGAGGCTTTATCGCCTTCTACGACAATCAGCGACTGCTCAACTTCAACCTTGTCGCCAACCTTGACCAGGATCTCGGTGACTTCAACTTCGTCCGCGCCGATATCCGGTACATTAATTTCGATAGCCATTACTCTCTTACCTCTTATGCCAGACGCGGGTTAACTTTATCTGCATCGATCTCGAACTTGGCGATGGCATCTGCAACCACTTTCTTGTCGATTTCGCCACGTTTAGCCAGTTCACCCAGGGCCGCTACGACCACGTAAGACGCGTCCACTTCGAAGTGGTGACGCAGGTTCTCACGGCTGTCTGAACGACCAAAGCCGTCCGTACCCAGCACGCGGTAATCGCTGGCAGGCACATAGCTGCGCACCTGCTCGGCGAACAGTTTCATGTAGTCAGTTGAAGCCACGGCGGGTGCATCGTTCATCACCTGAGCGATGTACGGTACGCGTGCTTCTTCTGTTGGGTGCAGCATGTTCCAGCGCTCACAGTCCTGACCGTCACGGGCCAGTTCGGTGAAGGAGGTCACGCTGTAGACGTCAGAACCCACACCGTAGTCTTTCGCCAGGATCTCTGCCGCTTCACGCACGTGACGTAGGATAGAGCCTGAACCCAGCAGCTGAACTTTACCTTTGCTACCCGCGATGGTGTCGAGTTTGTAGATACCTTTACGGATACCCTCTTCGGCACCGGCCGGCATGGCTGGCATATGGTAGTTTTCGTTCAGCGTGGTGATGTAGTAGTAAACGTTTTCCTGCGCGTCACCGTACATGCGTACCAGACCGTCATGCATGATGACCGCAACTTCATAGGCGTACGCTGGGTCGTAAGAGATACAGTTCGGGATAGTCAGCGACTGAATGTGGCTGTGACCATCTTCGTGCTGCAGACCTTCGCCGTTCAGCGTGGTACGACCGGAAGTACCGCCCACCAGGAAGCCACGCGCCTGCTGGTCACCTGCTGCCCAGCACAGGTCGCCGATACGCTGGAAACCGAACATGGAGTAGTAGATGTAGAACGGGATCATTGGCAGGTTGTTGGTGCTGTAAGACGTTGCCGCCGCCAGCCACGATGCGCCTGCACCCAGTTCGTTAATGCCTTCCTGCAGAATCTGACCTTTCTCGTCTTCTTTATAGTAAGCAACCTGCTCACGGTCCTGCGGGGTGTACTGCTGGCCGTTCGGGCTGTAGATACCGATCTGACGGAACAGACCTTCCATACCGAAGGTACGCGCTTCATCGGCGATGATTGGCACCAGGCGATCTTTGATCGACGGGTTCTTCAGCATCACGTTCAGGGCACGCACGAAGGCGATCGTGGTGGAGATCTCTTTGTTCTGCTCATCCAGCAGCTGACGGAAATCTTCCAGCGCAGGCATTTCCAGCTTCTCGCTGAATTTTGCTTCGCGGGTTGGCAGGTAGCCACCCAGCTTCTGACGCTGGCCGTGCAGGTAAGTGTGCTCTTCCGAGCCTTCAGCGAAGGTCACGTAAGGCAGGTTTTCGATCTCTTCATCGCTGACTGGCACGTTGAAGCGGTCGCGGATGTAACGCACGCCTTCGTGGTTCATCTTCTTAACCTGGTGCGCGATGTTTTTGCCTTCCGCAGTCTCACCCATACCGTAACCTTTAACGGTATGAGCCAGGATCACCACAGGTTTGCCTTTGGTATCCTGCGCTTTTTTCAGCGCGGCATAGACTTTCTTCGGATCGTGGCCGCCACGGTTCAGTGACCAGATCTCGTCGTCGGTCATATCTTTCACCAGCTCTGCGGTTTCCGGATATTTACCGAAGAAGTGCTCACGCACGTAAGCGCCGTTTTTCGATTTGAAGGTCTGGTAGTCACCGTCAACGGTTTCGTTCATCAGCTGGACCAGCTTACCGCTGGTATCTTTACGCAGCAGCGCATCCCAACGATCGCCCCAGATCACTTTGATCACTTCCCAGCCGGCGCCACCGAAGATGCCGTCCAGTTCGTTAATGATCTTGCCGTTACCGGTGACCGGGCCATCCAGGCGCTGCAGGTTACAGTTGATGATGAAGACCAGGTTATCCAGTTTTTCACGGGTGGCGATGGTGATCGCACCTTTGGATTCCGGCTCATCCATCTCACCGTCACCGAGGAAGGCGTAAACGGTCTGCTGAGAGGTATCTTTCAGGCCGCGGTGCTCCAGATATTTCAGGAACTTCGCCTGGTAGATCGCACCCAGTGGACCCAGGCCCATGGAAACGGTCGGGAACTGCCAGAAGTCAGGCATCAGTTTCGGGTGCGGGTAAGAGGAGAGGCCTTTACCGTGCACTTCCTGACGGAAGTTGTTCATCTGCTCTTCGGTCAGGCGACCTTCAAGGAACGCACGTGCGTACACGCCTGGAGAGATGTGGCCCTGGAAGTAAACCAGATCGCCGCCGTCTTTTTCGGTACGCGCGCGGAAGAAGTGGTTAAAGCACACTTCATACACGGTTGCGGAAGACTGGAAGGAGGACATATGGCCACCCAGTTCCAGATCTTTCTTGGAAGCACGCAGCACGGTCATGATAGCGTTCCAGCGAATCGCGGAACGGATACGGCGCTCTAAAGAGGTGTTGCCCGGGTATTCCGGCTCATCTTCAACAGCAATAGAGTTGACGTAGTTATTGGCTCCAGCACCGGCTGCCACTTTAACGCCGCCTTTACGTGCTTCGCTCAGGACCTGGTCGATAAGGTACTGTGCGCGCTCAACACCTTCTTCACGGATGACCGATTCGATCGCTTCTAGCCAGTCGCGAGTTTCGATCGGATCCACGTCATTGTTTAAACGTTCTGACATGGGGGGTATTCCTTATCTGTGTCTAATTACGTTGAATTGTCTGGAGCCTGTCTCTCTGTCCTCTGATTCATTGCAAAACACAGAGAGACAGGCCCGTCGTTTATACCTTTATCGGTATCTGCCGCGTTATTTTTACGCGTTAGTCCTTACGTTGCTGTAAACGTCGCAAGGAGCGCTCTCTACGACTTTGCTCCCGACTCCTGTCCAGCAATATTTCCTCGATAAACGCCAGATGGCGGTGTGAAGCTTCGCGCGCCTGTTCCGGCTCGCGTGCCACAATCGCCTCAAAAATACTGGCGCGGTGTTCACTCACCTGCGCCAGTATTTCACGGCGCAAGTAAAGCATTTCGAAGTTCTGTCTGACGTTCTGTTGCAGCATCGGCCCCATGCTGCGTAATAGATGTAAAAGCACGACATTATGGGCGGCTTCTGTGACAGCAATCTGATATTGCATCACCGCATTGGCTTCAGCGTCCAGGTCGCCGCTCTGCTGGGCGGTCTGGATCTGCACGTGGCAGTCGCGGATGCGCACCAGGTCTTCGTCAGTGCCGCGCAGTGCGGCGTAATAGGCGGCAATCCCTTCCAGCGCGTGACGCGTTTCCAGCAGGTCGAACTGGGATTCAGGATGGCCGGCAAGTAATTCAACGAGCGGGTCGCTCAGGCTTTTCCACAGGCTGTTCTGGACGAAGGTGCCCCCGCCCTGACGGCGCAGCAGCAACCCTTTGGCTTCCAGACGCTGGATAGCTTCACGCAGGGAGGGACGGGAGACATCAAACTGCACGGCCAGCTCACGCTCGGGCAGCAGTTTCTCTCCGGGACGCAGTGTCCCTTCCATAATCAGGGACTCGAGCTGTTGCTCGATGGCATCAGAGAGCTTTGGTTGGCGGATCTTACTGTATGCCATTATCCCTTCTTCTACGATTTGCCAAAGTAAATTGGTAATACCAATTTCCAAAAGGAGCCCGTAAAGTAACAAAGTATTCACCTGATGTCCATATGGCAACCGACTGAAAGCAGACCGTCGTCTCGTTCCTCATCAGGCAACAGGCCCCCGTATTCCCCACCTGAAGCAGCGCGGCAAATGTTAAATTTGGTCACTTTTTCGAAAGGCGGCAGCGGCTTAGTGGATAAGATCTGAAGGCACTATAAGAGAATGTTATTCGTCATTCGCTCCGGTTTATGCCAAATAATGGAATGTGAAAAGTGAGAGCGAACGTTGATTTTTTGGGCATTCTTTCGCACGGAAAGCAAAAGCGAGTGCAATAGGGGGCACTTAACACTATTCTCTTCGCCAGGATAGGTTTTGCCCTATTTTCGCTTACACCACAGCGTAAAGATTTTAATACATTACAAATATTCTACCCCAAATAATTCGGGCTTTAGCGTGAAGTACACAGGGTAAATAAGAACGAGGTTTCTATGGAACAACAGCAGGGCGAAACGCTGAAGCGCGGGTTAAAAAACCGTCACATTCAGCTGATTGCATTAGGCGGCGCCGTCGGCACCGGCCTGTTTCTGGGTAGTGCATCGGTTATTCAATCTGCGGGTCCGGGGGTTATTCTCGGCTACGCTATCGCGGGTTTTATCGCCTTCCTGATTATGCGCCAGTTAGGCGAAATGGTAGTGGAAGAACCTGTTGCAGGTAGCTTCAGCCACTTCGCTTATAAATACTGGGGTAATTTCGCCGGTTTCGCCTCTGGCTGGAACTACTGGGTGCTGTATGTGCTGGTGGCGATGGCGGAACTGACCGCCGTCGGCAAATACATCCAGTTCTGGTATCCGGATATCCCGACGTGGATGTCGGCTGCTGTGTTCTTTATCCTTATCAACGCCATCAACCTGACGAACGTCAAAGTGTTCGGTGAGATGGAGTTCTGGTTCGCGATTGTCAAAGTGGTGGCCGTTGTCGCCATGATCCTGTTCGGCGCATGGCTGCTGTTCAGCGACACCGCCGGTCCGCAGGCCACGGTGCGCAACCTGTGGCAACAGGGTGGCTTCCTGCCGCACGGTTTCACCGGGCTGATTATGATGATGGCGATTATCATGTTCTCCTTCGGCGGTCTTGAACTGGTTGGCATTACGGCAGCAGAAGCTGATAACCCGGAAACCAGCATTCCAAAAGCCACCAATCAGGTGATCTACCGCATTTTGATCTTCTATATCGGCTCGCTGGCGGTGCTGCTCTCTCTGCTGCCCTGGACCCGCGTCACCGCTGACACCAGCCCGTTTGTACTGATCTTCCACGAGCTGGGCGATGCGCTGGTAGCCAATGCGCTCAACGTGGTGATCCTCACCGCTGCCCTGTCGGTGTACAACAGCTGCGTTTACTGTAACAGCCGCATGCTGTTCGGCCTGGCGCAGCAGGGCAATGCCCCGAAAGCGCTGCTGAAAGTCGACAGCCGTGGCGTGCCGGTGATCTCAATCCTGTTCTCTGCGCTAGCCACCGGCCTGTGCGTGCTGCTCAACTATCTGATGCCGGGCGAGGCCTTTGGCCTGCTGATGGCGCTGGTGGTTTCTGCACTGGTGATTAACTGGGCGATGATCAGCCTGGCGCACATGAAGTTTCGCCGTAAGAAAGACCAGCAGGGGGTGAAAACCCGCTTCCCGGCGCTGCTTTACCCGCTGGGCAACTGGATCTGCCTGCTGTTCCTTGCCGGTATTCTGGTGCTGATGGCCATGACTCCGGGTATGGCGATCTCGGTGTGGCTGATCCCGGTCTGGGTGGCTATCCTCGGCGTCGGCTACTGGGTGAAGAACCGCGCACAGCGCGCGTAAACATTACCCGCGCTTTTGATTCGGCCAGCACCCGCTGGCCGAATTGTTATCTGCCTCACACTTTCCCCCTCCCAGGCGTTTTGTCCATCTCTGCGACGTTTTACGCCTGCGCACGCCGTGCGTTAAGCGTGAATACTCTCGAGCACTAACGACAAGCGGGAGAATTATCCATGAAGGGCACAGCACTCTCTGTCAGAGAGAAGATTGGCTACGGAATGGGCGATGCCGGGTGCAATATGATCGGCGGCGCCATTATGCTTTTTCTTAACTATTTCTACACCGATGTCTTTGGCCTGGCTCCGGCGCTGGTGGGCATTTTACTGCTGTCGGTCAGGGTGCTGGATGCGGTTACCGACCCGATTATGGGCGCGATTGCCGACCGTACTCAGAGCCGCTGGGGGCGCTTTCGCCCGTGGCTGCTGTGGATCTCCCTGCCCTATGTCCTGTTTAGCGTGCTGATGTTCACCACCCCGGACTGGAGCTACCAGAGCAAAGTCATCTGGGCGTTTGTCACCTATTTCCTGATGTCGCTCACCTATACCGCCATCAATATTCCCTACTGCTCGCTCGGTGGGGTGATCACCAATGACCCGGGGGAACGCGTCTCCTGCCAGTCTTACCGCTTTGTCATGGTGGGGATTGCCACCCTGATCCTGTCACTGACGCTGCTGCCGCTGGCGGAGTGGTTCGGCGGCGCAGATAAAGCGCGCGGCTACCAGATGGCGATGGGCGTGATGGCCCTGGTGGCGCTGCTGATGTTCCTGTTCTGCTTCGCCACGGTGCGCGAACGTATCCGACCGGCGGTGCCGAGCAATGACGATCTGAAAGCCGACCTGCGCGACGTGTGGAAAAACGATCAGTGGGTGCGCATCCTGCTGCTGACGCTGTGCAACGTCTGCCCTGGCTTTATCCGCATGGCGGCCACCATGTATTACGTCACCTGGGTGATGCAGCAGTCGACCCACTTCGCCACGCTGTTTATCAGCCTTGGCGTAGTGGGCATGATGCTCGGCAGTACGCTGGCGAAAGTGCTGACCGACCGCTGGTGCAAACTGAAGGTGTTTTTCTGGACCAACATCGCGCTGGCGATCTTCTCCAGCGGCTTTTACTTCCTTAACCCGCAGGCCACCGTACTGGTGCTGGTGATGTACTTCCTGCTGAATATTCTGCATCAGATCCCATCACCGCTGCACTGGTCGCTGATGGCAGACGTGGATGACTACGGCGAGTGGAAAACCGGCAAGCGCATTACCGGGATTAGCTTCTCCGGCAACCTGTTCTTCCTCAAAGTCGGGCTGGCGGTTGCCGGAGCGATGGTCGGTTTCCTGCTGTCATGGTACGGCTACGACGCGGGTGCTAAGCAGCAAAGCCCGGCGGCGCTGAACGGTATTGTGCTGCTGTTCACCGTGATCCCCGGCGTGGGCTATCTGATCACTGCGGGCGTAGTGCGCCTGCTGAAGGTAGACCGCACGCTGATGCAGCAGATCCAGCGGGAGCTGGAACAGCGCCGGGTCAATTACCAGGAACTCAATGACTATCACCACAGCAAACCGCTGAAAACCAAACTTAAAGGAGCCGCCGATGAGCCACTGGCCTAATCCATTAATTGAACAACGCGCCGACCCGTTCATCCTGCGCCATCAGGACAGCTACTGGTTTATTGCCTCCGTACCCGAGTATGATCGGCTGGAGATCCGCCGTGCTGAGACGCTGGCCCAACTGGCAGATGCCCCGGCGACCGTCGTGTGGCGTAAACCCGATCGCGGCCCGCTGAGCGCACTGATCTGGGCGCCGGAGCTGCACCATATTGACGGGCAGTGGGTGATCTATTTTGCCGCCGCGCCGTCAAAGGTGATTAAAAACGGCCTGTTCCAGCACCGCATGTTTGCCCTTACCTGCGATGATGCCGATCCCCAGCGTGGAAGCTGGCAGGAGCGCGGCCAGGTCGTTACTCCCATCGACAGCTTCGCGCTGGATGCCACCCACTTCATACACCAGGGCAAACACTGGTATTTGTGGGCGCAGAAAGATCCGGCGATCCCCGGCAACTCCAACCTCTATCTCAGTGAGCTGGCGACCCCGTGGCAGCTCAGCGGCCCGACGGTGATGATCAGCCGCCCGCAGTATGAGTGGGAGTGCGCGGGGTTCAGCGTCAATGAGGGGCCCGCGGCTATTCGCCATGGCCAGCGGCTGTTTGTCAGCTACTCTGCCAGCGCTACCGATGAGAACTACTGCATGGGGCTGCTGTGGATTGACGCGGATGCCGATCCGCTGGAAGCGGCTAACTGGCAAAAATCCGCCGCACCGGTGTTCACCACCAGCTGGGAGAACCGTCAGTATGGCCCGGGGCATAACAGCTTTACGCAGGGGGAAAATGGCGAGGATGTGCTGGTTTATCACGCGCGCAATTACACGGAAATTGAGGGGGACCCGCTGTATGACCCCAACCGCCATACGCGCATCAAGACCTTCAGCTGGGGCGCCGATGGCATGCCGCAGTTTGGCACACCACCGGCCGACACGATGTTACACCAGCGTGCCGTAAATAGTCAGTAACGCAACCACTACCACCAGCACCAGCGACACCTTTTTCGCCAGTGCCACCGCCACGCGCGGGGTCTCTACCTTATCAAGGTGCGGATCGCGCGCCAGCGAATACTGCGCCAGGCGGGTCAGCACCTGATACTGCGGCGTATGACGGTCGCCCAGGGAGGCGAACCACGCGGGCAGCGCGCGCTCACCGTGACCCAGCAGCGCATAGGCCACGCCCACCAGCCGAACCGGGATCCAGTCAACCCAGTGCAGAATGGCATCCACGCCCGACTGCGCACGCGCCAGCGCATCCTGCCTGCGCGCCAGCCAACTCTGCCAGGCGCGCAGGAAAGCGTAACCCACCAGCAGCACCGGCCCCCACGGGCCACCCACCACAAACCAGAACAGCGGCGCGAGATAGAAGCGGTAGTTGATCCACAGCAGCGCATTTTGCAGCTCGCAGAGGAATTCGCGTTCGTTACATTCGACCGGCACGCCGTGGATCAGCGTCAGCTCCTCCACCATCGCATTATGCGCGTCGGCATCGTTATGGCTGGCCGCCTGCAAATAGGCGTGATAGTGCAGGCGCACCGACCCCGCCCCGATGCACAGCAGCCCGACTAAAATCCAGAACAGCAGCTTCGGTACGCCAAAAAATAGCCCGTTCAGCGCCAGCAGGCACAGGGCAACCACCGCCATTGCCAGCAGCATCATCAGCAGCGTGCGCATTAGCGAAAAACGCTGACGACCGCGGAACAGCGGCATCAGGTGGTGGTCAAGCTGCCAGTGCTCCCCCATTTTAAACAAGCGTTCCCATCCGAGAACCAGCAACAGGCTAAATAACGTCATGCCTTACTCCCATTAACAGTAGTCTGGGTGAGGTGCGCCAGCCCGGCGCGAAAACGTGGCCAGTCGAAGGACGGGCCAGGGTCGGTCTTACGCTGCGGGGCAATATCACTGTGCCCGGTAATATTTTGCGCAATCAGGGGATAGTGCTGCACCAGCAGTTCGGTAATGGCCTGCAGCGCAGCGTACTGGGCATCGGTGTAGGGCAGCGTATCGGTCCCCTCCAGCTCAATGCCGATAGAGAAATCGTTGCAGGCTTCCCGCCCCTGATAAAGAGAGATGCCCGCGTGCCAGGCGCGCAGATGAAACGGAACATACTGCACAATTTCTCCGTCACGACGGATCAGGCAGTGGGCTGACACCCGCAGATGGTGGATATCAGCAAAATAGGGATGGGCTTCAGGATCGAGCTGGCCGGTAAACAGCGCGTCAATCCACGGGCCACCAAACTCGCCCGGGGGCAGACTGATATTGTGGACCACCAGCAGCGAAGGCGTTTCATCATCCGGCCGCGGGTTAAAATGGGGGGACGGCACGCGCCGGACGCCAGCTATCCAACCCTCTTGCAACTGCATACCCTGCTCTCCTGTGTTCAATTCACCTCAGATTAACATGATTTTTTTTCGCTTTTTCAAACTTCTCTGCCCGCTGTTTAGCGCCGAAGAAAAATATTTTTCTGATTCTGCATCCAATTTATCGCCTCAACCGTAGATAGCAGTGTGAGGCAAAAACGCCTTCTCTTACCCTGAGGAATTCATCATGAAAACATTCATCCGCTCTGCTCTGTGTGCATCACTGCTGTTTAGCGCCGCGTCAATGGCTGAGATGGCGCAGAATACCGTGATGGTAGGCGGGGCCGCTATGTACCCTTCCCATAATATCGTTGAGAATGCCCTTAATTCTAAAGATCACACCACGCTGGTGGCTGCGGTTAAAGCGGCTGGACTGGCAGACACGCTACAGGGCCCGGGCCCGTTCACCGTCTTTGCCCCGACCAATGCGGCCTTTGCCAAACTGCCTGCCGGCACCGTTGATAATCTGCTAAAACCGGAAAATAAAGCCATGCTCACCAGCGTGCTGACCTACCATGTGGTTGCCGGGAAATATGATATGCAGGCGCTGATGAAAAAAATCAAACAGGGCCACGGCAGCACAGAGCTGAAGACCGTAAACGGCGCACCGCTGTGGCTGATGATGAACGGCCCGCACAATATTCAGCTGAAAGATGATAAAGGCAATGTCGCCAATATCAGTACCTATGATGTGCAGCAGAAAAATGGCGTGATTGACGTGATTGATACCGTCCTGATGCCATAAAGATTTACCCGGTAACACCAGGGAAAATATTAAAAATACCCGCAGAGGTTAAAAATAAGGGTATACACTTGGTGCAGCAGGATTTTTAACCCCTCTGCACCTTTTTCAGGATGGTTCATGACGGACGACGTGATTGATAGCCAGGTTGTGCTGATGCAGGCAATAGCCGCAGGGGACAAGCGCGCTTTCGAAGCGCTGTACCGCCATTATTCCCCTTACCTTTTCGCCATTGCACTGCGCATGCTGCACCGGCGTGGCTGGGCTGAAGAGGTGTTGCACGACAGCTTTCTCACCGTCTGGCAGCGTGCCGCCAGCTTCGATCCGGCGCTCAGCGCCCCCAAAACCTGGTTAACGAACATCGTGCGCAACCGCGCAATCGATTATTTACGCCTGCAGGATAACCGCGTTATCGAACTGGAAGAGGAAGCGTTGTCAGACGCTGACGACCCCACTCAGGATTCGCCGTTCCGCTCGGAATCGCGCAGGCTGGCTGACTGTATGGACCAGCTGCAGCCGGAACAGCGGCAAAGCATCCGTCTGGCTTATTATCAGGGGCTGTCGCACCGTGAAATAGCGCAGCACCTACAGCAACCGGACGGCACGGTAAAAAGCTGGATCCGCCGGGCATTAGCGCAATTGAAAGAGTGTGTGGGCCTATGAACAGCAGACGCGATTACGACTCAGCCCTGGCCGCAGAATATGCCCTTGGCACGCTGCGCGGCGCGGCGCGCCAGCGTTTCGCCCGCCGCCTGCTGCAGGAGCCTGAACTGGCGGCCGAAGTCGGCCGCTGGCAGCACGCACTGGCGGAGCTGGACCACAACGTTAAGCCGGTTACGCCTCCGCAAGCGGTTTGGCAACGGCTGGCACACAGCCTGCCAGCGGACAAAACGCCAGCCCGCAGCGTGCGCTGGCCGTGGCTGGGCTGGGCGCTGGCGGCCTCTTTTGCCGGTGCGCTAATCTACACGCAGCTTACGCCCCCGCCTGCTCCACAGGCCGTGGCTGTTCTCAACGGCAGCGCACAGCAGGGGTCGTGGGTGGTCAGCCTTAATGCGGCCAAAGACCGGCTGACGGTGCAGGCTATCAACGCTGCAGCCATTCAGCCAGACCGCAGCCTGCAACTCTGGCTGATCCCGCCGGGTGAAAAACCGCAGTCGCTGGGGCTGATTGCCACCTCCGCCAGCCAGCAGGTGAGCATCAGGCCCGTTCAGCTTGCCAGCCTGCCAACGCTGGCGATCAGCCTGGAGCCTCGCGGTGGCTCCCCCACCGGGCAACCCACCGGACCAGTCCTGTTTAGCGGCAAGGTCATTCGGCTTTAACCACCCGTTCAGGGTAGGCGCAGTGTAAGGTGCTGACAGCTTCATCGTTCAACGCCAGCAGCCGTCGGCCATAGGCAATCATCACCTCCCCGCCTGCGGTTAATGTCAGCTGTTCGCCGGACGCCTGTAACAGCGGCAGCCCGCACTGCCGCTCCAGCCTCTTTAGCTGAGCATTGACCGCAGAGGCCGATTGCTGCAGCTGGCCTGCTGTTTGCACAAAACTGCCCAACTCCACTGCCCGCACGAAGGTTCGCACGGCTTCCAGGTCGAAGGTGATCGGTTTCAACGGCGCCATCATGACACGCCTTTCGTGCGCTGAGGTGGCTGGCAAGGCCGGATTAAACACGCTAGCATGTCAGCCTCTGTTACCCGACCTTTCGGAGTTTGATCATGACATCTCGCCGTTACGATCCCGACAGCCGCCGTGCTGAACTGATGGACCGTATTGAGGACGATATTCCCCCTGCCGTCGCGCAGGCGCTGCGTGAAGATCTGGGTGGCGAAGTGGACCCCTGCCGGGACATCACCGCCAGCCTGCTCTCTGACGATACGGCCTCGCACGCTGTTGTCATTACCCGTGAACCCGGTATTTTTTGCGGTAAACGTTGGGTGGAGGAAGTGTTTATCCAGCTGGGTGACAAAGTACAGCTTACCTGGCATGTGGATGACGGCGATAAGATCGCTGCCGACCAGACGCTGTTCGAAGCTATCGGTCCGGCGAAGCTTATTCTTACCGCAGAGCGCACCGCGCTGAATTTTGTGCAGACGTTGTCCGGCGTAGCGACTGAAGTCAGCCGCTATGTGGCTATTCTGGAAGGTACCCGCACCCAGCTGCTGGATACGCGTAAAACCCTGCCCGGGTTGCGTACCGCGCTGAAGTACGCCGTGCTGTGCGGCGGTGGCGCCAACCATCGTCTCGGCCTGTCGGATGCCTTTTTGATCAAAGAGAACCACATTATTGCCTGCGGTTCGATCACCAAAGCGGTGGAGAAAGCCTTCTGGATGCACCCTGATGTGCCGGTAGAGGTCGAAGTCGAAACCATGGAAGAGCTTGAGCAAGCGCTGCAGGCTGGCGCAGATATCGTGATGCTCGATAACTTTACCGTCGAGCAGATGCGCGATGCCGTCAAGCTGAGTGACAACCGCGCCCTGCTGGAAGTCTCCGGGAGTGTCACCGACGAGACCCTGCGAACCTTTGCCGAAACCGGCGTGGACTATATCTCCGTTGGTGCATTGACCAAACATGTGCGTGCCCTCGATTTGTCGATGCGCTTTCGCTAAGCGCTAGTCATCCCTGCTCTTCACCTGTTTGTACCTCAGGCCAGCTACATGTGCTGGCCTTTTTTCTGCCCAGGTTTTGTTTTTGCGAGCCGCCTTCCGCCACATTAATCCGCTGATGTAACAGACAAAAATTGTTTACGGCCCCGCTCTGAAAAATCATGGCTACCGCTGGCAACAGAGGGAGGGTTAATGAGATTAACAGCGGAATGTGTTACACAGCACCAGCCCATACAGGGATTAGATAATTAGTAAAGTCATTGTATAAGCCAAATTTTAGACCTATTATCTAATCAACCTCGTGTGGCTATGCCAGGGAAATGGGGGAGCAATGGTTGAAGTTATGTGGACAAGGCGGGCGTTAAAGCAGCTCAGCAAAATTGACAGCCGCTATCGCAGAGCCATCGCTGAAAAGAGTCGACAGCTGGTCGCTTTTCCGGTGGTGCCGCTGGACGTGAAAAAAATAGAGGGAAATGACACTCTTTTCCGGCTGCGAGTAGGGAACTACAGAGTCATTTTTCAACTGATTAACGGCGAGCCTGTGGTTGTGGTTATTCAGGAAGTAAAGCGTCGGGCAACCCACACTTACTAACGCAACCAGATACGGAACATGGCTCTCAGACTGGAGGATACCCAGTGCCAAAACAGGTTATTTATGATGAAAACGGCACGGCGCAGTTTGTAGTACTACCTGTGGCCGAGTATGAAAAGCTGCTGTCCAATGCCAGCAGTGAATGGGCCAGCCTGCCCTATGAGGCTGACGAACATGATAATGAAACCGTTCCGCAGGAAATTGTCGGGATCATGGTCGGGCAGGAGGTCAGCCTGCAGGCAGCCTGGCGCATTCATCGCGGCCTGTCGCAATATGACGTGGCGGAAAAGCTGGGTACCACCCAGTCCGCCGTTTCGCAGTGGGAGCGCGTTGACAGTAAACCGCATAAGAAAACCCGTGAGAAACTTGCCAGACTTTACCAATGCCGCCCCGAACAACTTATCCTCTGACGATTCAGGCCACTTCATACAGTGGCCTTTTTTCTGCCCAGGTTTTGTTTTTGCGAGCCGCCTTCCGCCACATTAATCCGCTGATGTAACAGACAAAAATTGTTTACGGCCCCGCTCTGAAAACTCGGGATCGCTGCTGGCGCCAGCCTGCGGTGGCGAATTATGTTGCTCACCTCTTAACCACAAGGAGGTTTGCCATGAACCAGCAGGGATTCACCCTGATCGAACTGATGATCGTTATCGCCATTATTGCCATTCTCAGCGCTATCGGGCTGCCCGCTTACCAGGGCTATCTGCAAAAAGCCGCGCTGACCGATATGCTGCAAACGGCGATGCCGTTCAAAACCGCCGTTGAGCTCTGCGCTATTGAGCACGGCGGTAGCGGCAACTGCAGCGCAGGCAGCAACGGTGTGCCGATGGAGCGCACTTCTCGCTATGTGTCGGCACTCAGCGTTAAAGCCGGCGTGATTGCCCTAAGCGGCAAGGAGAGCCTTAAAGGGCTGGACGTCAAACTGACACCGCAATGGAACAGCGATAACGGACAGATGGACTGGCAGCGCAGCTGTAAAAGCGAGTCTTCCGGATTGCAAGAGGCTTGCCAGGATGTGTTCCGCTTTGATGAGGAGCAGGCGCCATGAACCCAGAGACGCAGCGCGCGGTTGAGGCTATCTGCCAGCGCTATCAGGCGGTGATTGTCGGGTTCAATGCCCAGCGGCTGCACATTGCACTGGCCGCTACTCCGGGTCACGAAATGATGACAGAACTGCGCTTTGCCACACAAAGTGCCATCGAAGTGGAGTGCTGGCCTCAGGCCAGGCTTGAACAATTTATTCAGCGCGAGGGAAGTAGCGCCACCGCATCAGCACAGGAGAGCGCCGAAGAGTACAGCGGTGCGGCCGTTGTGAAGATTAACGAACTGCTGACCCAGGCTTTGCAGAAGCGCGCGTCGGATATTCACCTTGAACCACAGGAAAAGGGGCTGCGCGTCCGCTTACGCGTCGATGGCGTACTGCAGCAATTGCCGGGCAGCTGGGCGGAGAACAGCGCCCCGCTGATTGCACGCCTGAAAATCCTCGCCAGCCTCGATATCGCTGAGCGCCGGGTGCCGCAGGATGGGCAGTTTTCCCTGCAGCTTGGCCAGCAAACCCACTCATTCCGCCTGTCGACGCTGCCGGTGCGCGGCGGTGAGAAAGCCGTGGTGCGCCTGCTGCAGAGTGATTCCCAGTCGGTGGCACTGGAGAATCTCAAGATGCCAGCCCCCCAACTTAAGCGTTACCGCGAAGCCCTCTCACGCCCGCAGGGCATGATCCTGGTGACAGGCCCGACCGGCAGTGGCAAAACGTTCACGCTTTACAGCGGGCTGAGCTGGCTGAATATCGCCACGCGTAATCTGTGCAGCGTGGAGGACCCGGTGGAGATCCCGCTGGCGGGGATCAACCAAACCCAGATCCACCCCCGCTCGGGGCTCGATTTCCATCGGGTGCTGCGCGCGCTGCTACGCCAGGATCCCGACGTGATTATGATCGGCGAGATCCGCGATGGTGAAACGGCTGAAATTGCGGTGAAAGCGGCGCAGACTGGTCACCTGGTGCTGTCGACGCTGCACACTAACTCAACTACCGAAACGCTGGTCAGGCTGGGACAGATGGGCGTACCCGGTTATCTGCTGGCTTCAGCATTGAAACTGGTGATTGCCCAGCGTCTGGTGCGAAGGCTGTGCCCGCACTGCCGTCAGCCCGCCGAGGCTACAGCTCACCTGCCATCACATATCTGGCCGGGAACCATTCAGAACTGGCACGCCGTAGGGTGCGATCGCTGCTTTTCCGGTTTTTACGGCCGCCTGGCGCTGTTCGAAATGCTGCCGATATCTGCACGGCTGCAAAATGCGCTGGCCAGCTCGGCCATGCCTGAAGAGCTGGAGAAAATCGCGCGTCAGCAGGGGCTGAATTCACTGTTTGTCGAGGGACTTCACTGCGTGAATCGGGGCGATACCACCCTCGAGGAGCTGACACGCGTTGCCGGAGGCTGTGATGAGTGAGCGCTACCTGTTTCGCTGGCAGGCCATGGACGATAGCGGCAACCTGCATCACGGCTGCAGTTTTGCCCCCAGCGCCGGGCAGATTGCGGCCGACCTTGCCGCGCATCATCAGCTGCCCCTGAAGATATCCCCGCGCCAGCGCTGTGGGCAACGTCAGTGGAAAGGGGCGCAAAAAACCGCGCTGGTGCGCCAGCTGGCAACCTTACTCAAGGCGGGAATGCCGCTGGCATCCAGCCTGCAGCTGCTGGGTGAGGGGCATCCTGAACCCTGCTGGCAGGCCCTGCTGCTGGAACTCCAGCAGCGGATTACATCAGGTATCCCTTTTTCAGACGCGCTGGCGGCCTGGCCTGATGTATTTCCGCCGCTGTACGCCGCACTGATCCACATCGGTGAACTGACCGGAGAGCTGGATGAGTGCTGCCTGCAGCTGGCGTTGCAACAGGAACAGCAGCAGCTGCTGCAGCAGAAGGTGAAAAAGGCGCTGCGCTATCCGCTGTTTATCCTCGCGGTGGCGCTACTGGTTAGCATCGGTATGCTGGTCTTTGTTCTGCCGGAGTTTGTCGCGATTTATCAGACATTCAATGCCCCACTGCCGGCGTTTACCGCCGCGGTGATCGTCTTTTCGCAGCTCATCCAGCAGCAGGCCTTGCCGGGCATTACGCTGGTTATCGCGGTTGTTCTGCTCTGGCGCAGGCTGCATAAAAAGTCCCCTGGCTGGCAGCGCCGCGAGCAGCGGCTGCTGATGCGGCTGCCGCTGATCGCCGCCCTGTATCGTGGCAGCCTGCTGAGCCAGATCTTTACCACCCTGGCGCTCACCCAGCGCGCCGGGCTGACGCTGCTGCAAAGTTTGCAGGCGGTAGAGAAGACGCTGTCGCCGCTGCTGTGGCGCGAAGCTATTGCTGCGCTGCAGCGGCATATCGAAAACGGCAATCCGCTGCACCAGGCATTAAAGACGCATCAGCTGTTTACGCCGCTGTGCTATCAGCTGGTGAAAGTGGGGGAAGAGTCAGGTTCACTGGATGCGCTGCTGGCAAGGCTGGCGGGCTGGCATGAACAGCGAACTCATCAGCTGGCGGATGCGCTGGCAGCCGCGCTGGAGCCGCTAATGATGGTGGTGATTGGCGCGATTGTCGGCACGCTGGTGGTTGCCATGTATCTGCCGGTTTTCCGCCTCGGTGATGCGCTGGGTTAGGCCGACGCGCTGGATGCACGACGGCCCCAGGTCAACAGCAATCTTTAACGATTAAAGACGCGGTTTTCCTGCTCGTTAACGCGGATAAACGTGGTGCGCTTGGTCAGCTCTTTTAAACGCTCTGCGCCTACATAGGTACAGGCTGAGCGCAGCCCGCCAAGGATGTCACGCGCGGTCTGATCAACCGGCCCACGCAGCGGCAGCTTAACGGTTTTGCCCTCGGCAGCACGGTACTGCGCCACTCCGCCGACGTGGCGTTTCATGGCGGATTCTGAGCTCATGCCGTAGAACAGCATAAACTGTTCGCCGTTCTCCTCAACCAGCGTGCCTTCGCATTCGTCGTGGGCGGCGAGCATGCCGCCCAGCATGACGAAATCAGCGCCGCCGCCAAAGGCCTTCGCCACATCACCCGGCACGGAACAACCGCCATCGCTGACGATCTGCCCACCCAGGCCGTGTGCCGCATCGGCGCACTCAATCACGGCGGAAAGCTGCGGATAGCCGACGCCGGTTTTCACCCGCGTGGTGCAGACGGAACCCGGACCGATGCCCACCTTGACAATATCCGCCCCGGAGAGGATCAGCTCCTCCACCATCTCACCCGTCACCACATTCCCGGCGCAGATCGTTTTACCCGGGCAGGCCTCACGCGCACGCTGCAGGAACTGCACGAAGTGCTCGGAATAGCCGTTTGCCACGTCGATACAGATAAAATTTAGCGCCGGAGATAAGGCCAGGATCTGCTGCAGCTTGGTAAAGTCAGCATCTGAAGTCCCGGTTGAGACCATTACATGGCGCAATACCTCGGGGGTGCTACGGATGACAAACTCACGCCACTGCTCAACGCTGTAATGCTTGTGGACGGCAGTAAGAATATTGAAGGAAGCCAGCGCAGTCGCCATGCTGAACGTGCCTACCGTATCCATATTGGCGGCAATAACAGGAACGCCGGACCAGCTGATAGCGGAGTGTTTGAAGGTGAACTGACGTTCCAGCTCAACCTGAGAACGGCTTTGCAGGGTGGAACGCTTTGGACGGATTAAAACATCCTTAAAGCCTAACTTAATATCTTCTTCGATACGCATAACGATTATCCTGGTTGATGGCGGTGATCCGGGAGCGCTCCCTTCGGGGTTACGCGGCGCGGATAAAGCTGAATGCCTGTTCCAGTGACGCTATCATACGCGCTAAAAACGCGCCGACAAGACTGCGAAATTTGCTTTATTTACGCTACAATCCGTTAAATTTACCTGTAAAACTGCTTTGTGATCTGCGCCTCAAAATTGAGCTGGGCGGTGTAAAATCAGGTCAACAAAGCAGCGAGAACTTGAAAGCATGCCTTATATCGTTGCGCTAACCGGCGGCATCGGCAGTGGAAAAAGTACCATTGCTAACGCTTTTGCCGCACTGGACATTGATATTGTTGATGCCGACGTGATTGCGCGCCAGGTGGTAGCGCCTGGGCAGCCGGCACTGGCGGCCATTTCTCAACGCTTTGGTGATGAGATTCTGCACCCGGACGGTTCGCTGAACCGGGGCGTGCTGCGGCAGAAAATCTTTAGTTCGCCGCAGGATAAAAGCTGGATTAACAAACTGTTACATCCTCTTATCCATGCAGAGACGCGTAAGCAGTTAGCATTGACCCGCTCGGCCTGGTGCCTGTGGGTGGTTCCGCTGCTGGTAGAGAACCATTTGCAACACCTCGCTGACCGGGTGCTGGTGGTCGATGTAGACCGTGAAACCCAGCTGGCGCGCACCCTACGCCGCGACGGTATCAGCCGTGAACAGGCGGAAAATATTCTTGCTGCTCAGGCCTCGCGTGAAGCGCGTCTGGCAGTGGCGGATGACATTATTGATAACAGCGGATCGCCCGAAACGGCGATCGCGCGCGTTGCTGATCTCCATCAGCGCTATCTGGCGCTGGCAGCAGCAACCGATCGGGATTAACAGCATGAGCACAACGGTTCTTTTTGAACATCCACTGAACGAAAAAATGCGTACCTGGCTGCGTATCGAATTTTTACTCAAGCAACTTAGCGCCAGCCAGAACATTGTTGATCACCTGGGCGCGCTGACTTTTTTCCGCAATGCCGCCGAGCTGCTGGACGTGTTTGAGCGTGGTGAACTGCGCACCGAAATCCTTAAAGAGCTGGAGCGTCAGCAGCAAAAACTGCAGTCATGGTCTGAAGTTCCCGGCGTCGATACCGCCACGATTGATGCCCTGCGTGCCGACCTGAAAACCCGCGGTGCGGCGCTGATGGCCGCCCCGCGCATGGGCCAGCAGCTGCGCGAAGACCGTTTAATTGCTCTGGTGCGTCAGCGTTTAAGCATTCCGGGAGGCTGCTGTAGCTTTGATCTGCCGACGCTGCATATCTGGCTTCATATTGAACAACCGCTACGTGACCAGCAGGTGGCCATCTGGCTGAACTCCCTGGCGCCAATGCGCGATGCACTGACGATGATCCTCGACCTAATCCGTCAGTCCGGGATTTTTCGCAACCACACCAGCCTGAACGGTTTCTTCCAGGATAACGCCGAGGGTGCTGACCTGCTGCGCCTGCAGTTAAAGCTGGACGACTCTCTTTATCCGCAGGTTTCCGGTCATAAAAGCCGTTATGCCATCCGTTTTCTGCCGCTGGATAGCGAACGGGGTGAAGTTCCCGCCCGTCTCGATTTTGAGCTGGCCTGTTGTTGAGGTAATTGTATGAGTGATGTAACCATGGTGAACTGCCCGACCTGCGGCAAGCAGGTCATTTGGGATGAACTTAGCAGCTGGCGTCCGTTTTGCAGCAAGCGCTGCCAGCTGATCGATCTTGGCGAATGGGCCGCTGAAGAGAAGCGTATTCCCAGCAGCGACGGTCTGAATGACAACGAAAGCTGGAGTGAGCAACTGCTCGATCGCGACTAGCAGTTAAGGTTACGGCGTGGCCTGATGCGCTTCAGCTTTCAGGCGCACCACCAGCTCCGCGTTGGCCGGTGGAAACTCATCGGCCTGCAACTCAGCCTGATCCACCCAGCGTGACGGCTGCCCTTCCCGCCCATACGGCTCGCCATTCCACTGTTCAACCAGAAAGAAGTGCAGCGTCACGCGCAGGTCGGCGTAAGTATGGTCGGCAATCCCGTATGCGCTGGCGCTCAGCACCTCAATGCCGGTCTCTTCCTGCAGCTCACGTTTCAACGCCAGCTCTGGCGTTTCGCCACTCTCGATTTTACCGCCCGGAAATTCCCACATGTTTGCCATATGCGAACTGGCGGCGCGCTGAGCCAGAAAAATCTGCCGAGCGCCGTTACGGATAATGCCTACTGCTACCTGTAAATGTTTCATGCTTATTCACTCTGCCAGGGTTTAATTTGAACCGCGCCACTCTATCATCGATTGACAGTACTGTCCTGCTGCCGCACATACGCATCTTTACAGGATGCAGGTGTTAACAGCCCGGACAATAAGTAAAATAAGAGAGTTTAATTTTACCCCGCAGCGAGTATTTGCTTAGTGTATTCCACTATGAATCATCCTGGCATCAGTAAAATGAATGATGCTGAACATCATAGCAGAAGGAAAAACAATGACTAAGTACTCACCGGTGCAAGTGTTATTACACTGGATTTCCGCCATCGTTATTATATGGGCGATGACAAGTGGCTTTTATATTTTCTTAGGGAATACTTCAGAGCATGTAAAAGAGTTCGTAGGGTTTATCAATGTATCCGTGACAACACTGTTTATTCCTTTCTTTGCTCTTCGTATATATTACGCGATCAAATCGGGAAAACCAGCCAATATTAAAAGAAAACCCGGCAACCATGCTTTAGCCAATGCGGTGCATATCATTATCTATATCAATACCGCTTTGGTGCTTTTTACCGGCGTGATGATGATGGAAAGGGATATCAATATATTTAATTTGGTCCAACTTCCCCATCCGCTTCAGGGCGGAGCTCTGACCAGTGCATTTCATCAGCTGCATATTATCTCCTGCGTGACGCTGTCTATACTGATTGTCATGCATGTACTGGCTGTTTTTTTTCACCACCTTGCAGGCAACCCTATCCTGAAGAAAATGAGTTGGTAGCGTACTCTCTGGCACCCTCATAAATTTCACAGAAAAACATAATGAAAAAAAAGCCCTTTGCGCAAGGTAATAATGAGTTTTAAAATTTAATTAATCCATTAATAAAACACACAAAAACCATATAAAACATATACATAGATAACTTTACAAATTAACCCCTACAGCTTGTATTGCAGGGTAATGAGAGTTATCTATATCCTTCAAATCAGATGGCGATTCAGGTCAATTGCATTTCAACATCAAAGTGTCCGTTAATCAGAACATTTTGCATGAACATTTGCCTTGGTCAGATCTGCTAAAAAATCAGGTGACGTGGAAATTACCAAGGAATATCTACAATGCTAAGTGTTCAGCAATGCGAAAAGATTCTCGATATTGATCACATTCATTTCGATAACGTTTTAACGGTGGATTGCCAGCTCAATACGCTTAATATTCCCAGCAGAAAGCTCAGCATCCCGTTAAGTGAAACGCAAAAGCGGTTGTTAATCTGCCTGTTAACCAATATTAATAACAAAAGAGAAATTATCAATATCGTCTGGTACGAGAATCATCAATACATTCGGGATAATAACTATCACCAGTTAGTTTTTCAACTACGGGCACTACTGCAACGCCATCAGCTGCCGGGAGATATTTTGATCACCGTCCCTTACTATGGATTAAAGCTTAACAAACCTTTATTGATGAAGATCGAAGCAGAATCCAGGCACAATGACTTTTGCGAAAGCAGTGCTGTAAAAGCCGTAGAAAAGGAAGATAAGCTTAATCGACCTTCCCTAAAGCAGTGGTTTTTAAATGCTATCCGCTAATTTAATCTTTAAGGTTTCACACTATTAATCATGATATTACCGGTTGGTCAGGATCTTCTTTTTTTGGGTCGTCGGGTGTTAACACCAGGCAGGATCATTATTTTCAGTCTGCTATTACCGCTAACCTCTTTCACCGCTGCGTTTCACTACGAAGGCAAGCCTTTACCCGTGGCGCAGCGTAATGAGCCGGCCCCACTGCCGCCGCCAGCAAAACCTTATGCGTCGCTGCAGGCACTTGAGTGGTTCGCCACCCAGGCCAGCTCGGCTGCCACGCCGGCGGGGGATGAAGACCAGCAAATCGTGCACGCCGTGCAAAGTTCATTGCCGTTCAGGTTAAGCGGGTTGCTTAGCAACAGCGATGCCCGGCTCTCGATGGCCGTCTTCCAGCACGGCAATCAGCAGCGGGTGGTAAGCATCGCAGAGCAGTTACCGGGCACCCAAGCCTCTGTGGTTCGCATTTTCCCCGACCGCGTGGTTATTCGCCATAACGGTCGCTATGAAGCCTTTTATATCAAATGAGTCGCTTTACTCTGGAACATTTATGCAGATGATTTTCTCCCAATGTCGTCCGGCGGGCCGTGGCATGCTGCTGTTACTGGCTGGCTTTCTGTTTTCCCTTAGCGCCCATGCGCAGGGCTACCAGGCTAATTTCAAAAATACCGATATTGACGAGTTTATTACCACGGTCAGTAAGGCGTTGAACAAGACCATCATCATTGAGCCGACGGTAAAAGGGAAAATCAGCGTACGCAGTTACGAAACGCTGAATGACCAGCAGTATTACCAGTTTTTCCTTAGCGTGCTCGACGTGCATGGCTTTGCCGCCATCAGCATGGACAATGGCGTGGTAAAGGTTATCCCGGCGAAAAATGCCAAAGGTGCTGCAGTCCCGCTGGTTTCCGCTGACGGTCAGGCCAGCGGGGATGAAATGATCAGCCGCGTGGTTCCGCTGCATTATATTACCGCCAAAGAGCTGGCTCCGCTGCTGCGCCAGCTCAACGACGCGGCAGCTGGCAGCGTCGTGCATTACGACCCTTCAAACGTGCTGCTGATGACCGGCAGAGCCGCCGTCATCCAGCAGCTGGCAGCCATAGTCGAGAGTATTGACCAGCCGGAAGACAACAGTGTTGATAGTGTCAAACTGCGCTGGGCTTCTGCCGCGCAGGTTGCCGAAATCCTTAATCAATTGAATAACAGCACTCAGCCCGGTAGCAGCAGCAAACTGCGCGCCAAAGCAGTGGCAGATACCCGGACCAACGCCGTGTTAATTACCGGCGAGGAGCAGGCGCGTCAGCAGATGATTGACGCGGCGCACGATCTGGATACGAAGAATGACAGCCACAGCAACTCGCGCGTGTTTTACCTGCAGCACGCCAAGGCTGACAATCTGCTGGACGTTTTGACCGGCGTCAGCGGTTCGCTGCAGGACAAAGCCGAAGGTAAGGCCGCCAGCGGCGTCACCATGATGAAAGATATTGTGGTGAAAGCCGATGCGCACACGAACTCCCTGATTATCAACGCACCACCTGACGTGATGGATGACCTTGAAGAGATTATCAAACGGCTGGACATCAGTCGCCCGCAGGTTCAGGTGGAAGCGATTATTGTAGAGGTGCAGGACGCTGATGGCCTGGCGCTGGGCGTACAGTGGTTTAACCGTCACGCTGGCGGCACGCAGTTCCCGGGCACTGATGCCCCTATTACCACGCTGCCGGATAAAGGGTTCGCCAGTGCGCTGAGCAAGACCAGCGGGCTGGCCGCCGGGTTTTATCGTGGTAACTGGGCCGGGCTGTTCAGCGCCCTGCAAACCAATGGACAGAATAATATTCTCGCCACCCCCAGCATCGTGACGCTGGATAATATGGAAGCCGAATTCACCGTCGGTCAGGATGTCCCCATTCTCACCGGTTCACAAACCACCAGCGGCGACGGGGTATTCAACTCGGTGGCGCGCAAAAGTGTCGGCATCAAGCTGAAGGTGAAGCCGCAGATTAACAAAGGCGATTCGGTGCTGATGGAGATCGAGCAGGAGGTTTCCAGCGTTGCCGATCAAAGCAGCGGTGACCCGCTTGGCATGACGTTTAATACGCGCATGGTCAAAAACGCGGTGCTGGTGGACAGCGGTAATACCGTCGTGGTCGGCGGCCTGCTCGATACTGCGCACAACCGTAGCGAAAGTCGCGTACCGTTACTGGGTGATATCCCACTGATTGGTCATCTGTTTCGCTACAGCTCCGACAAGCAGAGCAAGCGTAATCTCATGCTGTTTATTCGCCCCACCATCATTCGTCAGCAGCACGCCTTTGACCGCACCAGCTCAGATAAGCTGAACACCTTTCGTCAGCAGCTTGATGAGGGTAATGAAGACCTGCCGCTCAAGAAAGCGCTGAAGCAGCAGCTTAACGTGCGCCAGAGTAACCACGCGCTCCAGCAGCTGCAGCAGGATGTCGCGACCTTCTGGCGGGCGGATGCATCATGACTCAGCCGCTGTTGCCGTTTAACTGGGTACAGCAGTACCAGGTGCTGCTGCTGCCTGACGCGACCCTGTGCTTTCATCCCAAAAGCAGCATATCCGCGCTGTTCGAAGCACGGCGCTATCTGCCGCAAAGCTCGCTGATGCCGCTTGATGAGGCCGCCTTCAGTGAGAAAGTGGCGGAGGTTTACCAGCAGAACAGCCGCTCTGCCGAGCTGTTTGAATCACTGGGCAGTGAGTTTGACCTCGATCAGGCGGTCCAGCACCTGCCGGAGGATAACGATCTGCTGGACAGCGATGACGGCGCGCCGGTGATCCGCCTGATCAATGCCATTCTCACCGAGGCGATCAAGCAGGGGGCTTCCGATATTCATATTGAGCCGTTTGAAAAAGTATTGTCGGTACGCTTCCGCATTGATGGCATGCTGCGCCCGGTTTTATCGCCACCGGTGCAGCTCAGCCGCTATCTGCTGTCGCGCATCAAAGTGATGGCCCGGCTGGATATTGCCGAAAAGCGGGTGCCGCAGGATGGCCGTATTTCGCTGCGCCTCGGTGGGCGAAATATCGATGTCCGCGTCTCAACCCTGCCCGCCCAGCATGGCGAACGTATTGTACTGCGCGTGCTGGATAAAAATGGGCTGACGCTGAGTCTGGCGGCGATTGGCATGACGGCTGCAGTGCAGCGGGATATGGCCCGTCTGCTGCACAGCCCGCACGGTATTTTACTGGTTACCGGACCTACGGGTTCAGGTAAAAGCACCACGCTGTACGCCGGACTGAAGCTGATCCACGGCGATGATAAAAATATTATGACCATTGAGGATCCGGTCGAGTACGAGCTGGAAGGGATCGGGCAGACTCAGGTTAATAGCAAAATCGATATGACCTTTGCGCGCGGGCTGCGGGCGATCCTGCGCCAGGACCCCGACGTGGTGATGATCGGTGAGATCCGCGATAGCGAAACCGCGCAGATTGCCGTGCAGGCCTCGCTGACCGGCCATCTGGTGCTGTCAACGCTACACACCAACAGCGCGCTTGGCGCCATTGAACGCCTGCGAGATATGGGCGTTGAACCCTTTCTCCTGGCCAGCTCGCTGCTGGGTGTGCTTTCTCAGCGCCTGGTACGCCGGCTCTGCCAGGCCTGTCGCCAGCCGGTGGCGGCGACGGCGGCCCAGCTCAGCTACTTCCCCTCCGCCTCCAGCGGGCTGACGCTCTGGCAGGCAGTGGGCTGCGAACGCTGCCATCACAGCGGCTATCGTGGCCGTATCGGCATTCACGAACTGTTAATCATTGATGACAGCCTGCGTCGGGCGATAAGCCACCCGCATAGCGAGCAGCCGCTGCATCAACTGGTCAGCGCTGACTATCAGAGCCTGCAGCAGGATGGACTGCAAAAAGCGCAGGAGGGGGTCACCACGCTGGAAGAGATCCTGCGCGTGACAAGGAATGAAAGCTAAGATGCGTTTTCGTTATCAGGCCGTTAACCGCCAGGGACAGCGCGTGCGCGGGGTGCTTGAAGCCGACACTGCGCAGCTGGCACGCCAGCGGCTGCGCGAACAGCAGCTGCAGCCGTTGCAGTTGCGTGTACAGCGGGCAGGCCTGAGCCTCCAACGCAGCGCGCTCTCCGCCGGGGAACGCGTGCTGCTGATACGCCAGCTGGCCACGCTGGTCGCTGCCGCACTGCCGCTGGAACAGGCGCTGCTGGCCCTGGAAAATCAGACCACCCGCCCTGCGGGCCGCGCCATGCTGCATACCCTGCGCCAGAAGGTGCTGGAGGGGGCGACGCTGGCGTACGCGGTCGCGCTCTACCCCGCCATCTTTCCCCCACTCTATCAGGCGATGATCGCTGCCGGCGAAGCCTCGGGCAAGCTCGATAGCGTGCTGGAGCAGCTGGCAGACTACAGCGAAAAGAGTGCGCAGCTCAAAAGTAAGCTGACTCAGGCACTGATCTATCCCCTACTGCTGACGCTGGTGGCTATTGGCGTGATCTCTGTGCTGCTGGCCGCCGTGGTTCCTACCGTGGTGGAACAGTTTGTGCACATGAAGCAGGCGCTCCCGCTGTCGACCCGCCTGCTGATGGCGCTCAGCGATCTGGTGCGTCGCACTGGATTTCCACTGCTGGTGCTGCTTCTGCTGGCGGCTGGCGCTGCCCATCTGCTGCTGCGCCAGCCACGACACCGCCTGCGCTGGCATCAGGCGACACTGCGGCTGCCGATAGTGGGACGTATTGTTCTCAATCTCAACCTCGCCCGCTATGCGCGCACCCTCAGCATTCTCAGCAACAGCGCCGTGCCGCTGCTGGAGGGGATGAGCATCGGTGCCACGGTGCTGACCAATCAGTTTATTCGCCAGCAGCTTGAACAGGCCGCCACGCAGGTACGCGAAGGCAGCAGCCTGACGCTGGCGCTTGAACAGACACAGCTACTGTCACCAATGATGCGTCATATGGTCGCCAGTGGAGAGAGCAGCGGCGAGCTGGACAGCATGCTGGCGCGCTGCGCAGATATGCAGGATAGCGCGTTTCTCAGCCAGATGACGCTGGCGGTCAGCCTGTTCGAACCGCTGCTGGTGGTGGTGATGGCCGCCGTGGTGCTGTTTATCGTGCTGGCGATCCTGCAACCCATTTTACAACTCAACAACCTGGTAGGATAAATCATTATGGAACAAGGCGTTAATCAACAGAGGCAGCGGGGCTTCACCCTGCTCGAAATGATGGTGGTGATCGTGATACTCGGCATTCTTGCCAGCCTGGTGATCCCCAGTCTGATGGGCAATAAAGATCGTGCCGATCGTCAGAAAGCCATCAGCGATATCGTGACGCTGGAAAATGCGCTGGATATGTACCGGCTGGACAACAGCCGCTACCCCAGCAGCGAGCAGGGGCTGAAAGCGCTTGTGAGTAAACCAGCCCTGCCGCCCGTTCCGCAGAATTACCGCAGCGATGGCTATATTCGCCGCCTGCCGCAGGACCCGTGGGGCAATGATTACCAGCTGGTAAGCCCTGGGAAACAGAGCAGCGTGGATATTTTCTCTGCGGGGGCGGATGGGGTCGCCGGCACTGAGGACGATATTACCAACTGGCAGACCGCAAGCGACTGATGCCGCGCCAGAACGGATTTACGCTGCTGGAAATGATGATGGTGCTGCTGCTATTAAGCATTATTGCCCTGGGAACCATCGCCACCCTGCCTGCGGCCAGCACCAGACCACAGGCGGAGAAACTGCTGGTGATGATTCGCCAGGCGATCGGCCAGCCGCAGCTCGATGGTGGAGTGATACGGCTTCAGGTGAGCCAGCAGCAGGCCACGCTTTTCCGCCTGGCGGCTGGCCACTCTGAGGGCGAAACGCCGTTTCCGGGACACCACTGGCAGCCACTTGGCACGCGCCTGGGGCAGCTCGACCTGCCTGAGCCCGGGCAGCTGAGTTTAATCGTGGAGGGCAGAACGGTGCCGCTGCCAGCATCGCTGCTGTTTCTGGCGGATGGCAGCCAACCCGCTTTTACTTTGCGGATTAGCAGCCCTGGGCTGCGCGCCACCCGCATCACCGTGCGCAGCGGTGAGGCTGTGTTATCGGAGTTACCATGAAGCAACGGGGGATGACGCTGCTGGAGGTGATGGTCGCGCTGGCGCTGCTGGCGATTGCCGGTCTGGCACTGATGAAAACCAGCGGTGAGCAGGTACGTAATCTGTCGCGGCTGGAGGAGAAACAGTTCGCTTATCTGGTGGCGGATAATCAACTCGCACAGCTACAGCTGCAGCAGGTCTGGCCGCCGCAAAGCTGGCAGTATGGCAACACGTCGATGGCGCAGCGGCGCTGGTACTGGCGCTGGCGCGGCGTCAGCACCCGTCATGCGCAAATCAGGGCGCTGGAAATTGAGGTGCGTCTCGACCCTTCTCAGCAGGCCGCACTGGCTACGCTGCACGGCTGGCAGGGCAAATCATGATGCGCAGTCAGCAGGGGTTTACCCTGATTGAAATGATGCTGGCGCTGGCAATTTTTGCCGTTCTCAGCCTGACGGGCTATCAGATCCTGCAGGCGGTTATGCGCAGCGACGAACAGATCCGCCAGAACGTCACCAGGCGGGAAGAGATTGGCCGCCTGTTTGCACTGCTCGATCGCGATCTCTCACAGGCAATGATCCCGTCACAGGATGAAAAGCGCTCTCACGCGCACCCGGCATTTATCAGTAATACGCCGGCGGCGCTGCTGCAGTTTACCCGGCGTAACAGCACCCTTCCCGCCAGCATCGCACCACGATCCTCATTACAGAGGGTGCGCTGGCGGCTGGCTGATAGCGGCCTGCTGCGTGAAAATCTTGAGTCGAATGAGATCACAGCCCGCTTTCAGCGGATCGATCGGGTGCAGCTACGCTTCTGGTCGGCGGGGAGCTGGCAGGCTGGCTGGCCCGCAGCGTTTAGCCTGCCCGAGGCGATAGAGGTCACGCTGCACACCCCGGATTACGGCCAGCTTTCCACCATCATTCTGCTAAGCGGCGGGCAATAATGCAGCGGCAACAGCGCGGAATGGCGCTGCTGGTGGTTCTGCTAATGATCGCCATGATGGCGCTGCTGGCAACCACCAGCAATCAGTATGGCAACCTGGCTGTGGCCCAGGCGGGCAACCGGCAGGCTATGCTGCAGGCGAAATGGGACCTGCTGGGTGCAGAGCAGTGGTTTCTCACCACTCAGCCGCTGCAGCAGCCGTTTAATGCGGCGCGCCAGCAGCAGTTTGGTGAACAGCTGCTGCACTTCAGGCTGCGCGATCGTCAGGCCTGTTTCAATTTGAATGCGCTGCTGATGCAGAGGGTGGCGGAAGACCAGCAGCCTGCTTTCCCCTCCCTCGCGCGCCAGCTTTTTCTGCGCATGCTGGGCCAGCTTGGCCTGAAGAAAGAAGAAGCCGACCGCCTGATGCAGCAGCTTATTGCCTCGGTTAAACCCGACCCGCAGGTCAACAAATGGCGGATGTTTGATGAAGTCAGCCAGCTGAGAACGCTGCCTGCGGTCACCCCCTCCCTGTGGCAAAAACTGCAGCCGCTGCTGTGCGTGACGCCGGAAACCCGCCTCAACATCAACGTGAATGGCCTGACTGCACGCCAGATGCCGTTATTCAGCGCGCTGTTTGCCGGGCAGCTCTCCTCCACGCAGCTGCAATCGCTGCTTGATGCCCGTCCACCTGAGGGGTGGAAAGACATTCATGCTCTGGTTAGCGGGATAAGCGGCCGGACGCTCGAACCTGCTATCGCCACCCTACAAAGCGTGGTGGTAACCGAAAGCCGCTACTTTGATCTGCTGATTTGGGGCGATCATCCGACAATTTTTAGCGCATTACGTAGCCGGGTTGAACAGCAGGATGAAAGCTATCGGGTCACTGCCCGGCTTTATGGATTAAGTGAGTGAATGACATGATCACATTTGCACGCAGGCAAAGCGGATTACTTTGTCTTTATTTCAGCGGTGCCGGGCGAAACCAGCGGCACTGGCACTATCGCTCCGCCTCTGGCGAATGCAGCACGGGCGTAGAGGATGCCCCTTGCCCGGCGCTTGAGGGCGACCAGGTGTGGCTTGCGGTCCCCTCGGAACGCTGTCTGTTTTATACCGCCAGCGGCGGCGGCGGCAGGATCTCGCCGCAGGCCCTGCGCTGGCAGCTGGAGGGGTTTGCGCTGGGCGATATCGAAGCCTTGCATATCACCGTGCTGGCAAAAGAGGCCGGGCAGCAGCATCTGGTGGCGATTGACGCAGAGTGGTTACGTACCACGCTGGCGCACATCGCACAAAGTGGCCTCAGGGTAAGTTACGCGCTGCCGGACGTCATGTGCCTGCCACAGGGGCATGCCAGCCAGGCTGGCGAACAGTGGCTGGCACATCATGCGCCCTTTGCTGGCGTCAGCCTGCCCTCTGGCGATGTCGCACATTTGCAGACGCTTGACCCTACGCTGGCGGGTTTACCCCAGGTGGCGTGGCCAGCGCTGCCCGCTAAACCACCCTGCTTCTCTCTACTGCATGGCGCATTTTCTCCGGCCATCCGCTGGGGTAAAAGCCTGCACTGCCTGGCTGCCGCGCTGCTGCTTTCGCTTGCGGCCCTGCCTGCCGTACCGCTGTGGCAGGGCTGGCAGTTAAACCGCGCCGCCGGGCAGATAAACCAGCAGGCGCTGCAGCGTTACCAGCACTATTTTAACGGACAGTCGCCGACGGATGCGGGCGCAGCATTTCGCCACCAGCTGCAGCGGCTGGAAGCCGCCCCTTCCACCTCAGGGCTGTTGTCGCTGATGACGGCATCTCAGGCACTGCTCGCAAATCTGGATACAACTGCCCTGCAGCGGCTGGAATGGGATGCAGCACGCCAGCAGTTGCACTTACACTTCGCCACACCGCTGGCAGCGACAGCCCTGCAGGCTGCACCCGCGGGTATCCGTGTTGACCTGCAGGATCATAACCAGCTGATTATAGGAAGGGAACCATGAAGCAACGCGTACACCATTTCTGGCAGTCTCGACAGCCGCGCGAGCAGGCTCTGCTGCTGCTGTGCCTGGTCGTGGCCTGCGTTGCCCTGCTTTACAGCGCCCGGCAGGGTGCCGTTGCGTGGCAGCAGCAGGCGGCAGCACGCCTGCAACAGCAGCAGCGAGCATGGCAGCAGATGCAGCAGCTTGAGGCGCGTATGCAGGCGGTATTACCCGCGCGGCCCGACATTGCCACCCTTAATCAGCTCACCGGCCTGTCGCTGCAGCCGGGGGCAAATGGCGCACTGATTGCCAGTGCCGGATCCGTGGAGTTTAAGCCGCTGATCAATGTGTTGATATCGCTGGAGCAGCAGCAGCGCCTGCAGGCTACCCGCCTGCGGCTGGAACGGCAGGAAACACGGCTGCGCCTGACGCTGCTGGAGCTGAACGATGTTCGCTGATGCCGCTTACTGGCTGCTGCTGGCCGCGCTGGGTCTGACGGTAGGTAGCCTGCTGAATGTCGTCTGCTGGCGACTGCCGCTGATGATCACCGCGCAGGCGCCCGCAGGTTTCAGCCTGTGGCTACCCGCTTCACACTGCCCACAGTGTCAAACGCCGCTGAAGTGGCGCGACAATATTCCGCTCATCAGCTGGTTGCGGCTACAGGGCCGCTGCCGTCATTGCCGGCAGCGGATTGCCGTGCGCTATCCGCTGATGGAGGGGGTCACCCTGCTACTGACGCTGGCGGTCAGCGCCATCTTCCCCTGTGGCCCGCTGCTGCTGGCGGCGCTGCTGCTGAGCTGGCTGCTGCTGCCGCTAATGGTAATTGATGCCGAACATCAGCTACTGCCCGATCTGCTGACGCTGGGATTGCTGTGGCTTGGCCTGCTGGCTAACCTGCTGGCCTGGCTGCCCGCCGTTACGCTCCACGCCAGCGTTGCCGGAGCCATTACGGGCTATGGCGTGCTGGCGCTGCTGGCACATGGCTGGTACTGGCTGCGCGGGAAAGAGGCGTTGGGTTTGGGGGATGCCAAGCTGCTGGCGGCGCTGGGTGCGTGGCTGGGATGGCAACCGTTGCCCCAGCTGCTGCTGCTGGCTTCGATTGGCGGGATTGGCTGGGCGCTGATGGCGCGCCTGCTGTGGCGGCGCCCCCTCAGCGCCGCTTTGCCGTTTGGCCCTTTTCTGGCCGTTGCCGGCTGGTTACTGTGGCTGAGCGGCAACCGCTGACTCTTTTTTCTGAGTAAAGTGAATAAAGGGCGCGCTGGACTGGTTCAGCGCCGCACATTTGTCGGCCAGCGTGGGAGCATCCGCATCCAGCGCGCTCATGCGGCTGTCAACCTGCGCCGCCAGCTGCTGGCGAAAGTCTGGCGGCGTCGCCCATCCCCGCTCTGCGGCCAGCAAGAGTGCGCTGGCGGCCAGGCGATCGTCCGCCGCAATATCGCTACGGTTGCAGTTTTGGCGCAGCCAGCTGGCGGAAGCCACAACGGCAGAGAGCTGAGAGAGCTGGCTGGCAACCGGCACGGCTGCCGCAGGCTGGTGATGCTGGCAGGCGGTGAGCGCCAGCGTGCTGAGCAGCAGAGCGGGAAACACTAACTTCATCATTAAGGTCATCTTTTGGGAGATATAAAGAGGGGAAATTATACATCCCCTGTTTCACCTCTCCGTTTTGCTAAGGTCATTTAAGCCGTTTTCAGCCCTGAGCCATTCCCCGCCAGCGGCGTTAACGCTGTTTAAGTTTCAATAAGTAACCCCACCTGCATTTTTTCCCTAGGCTACGAGCACCTGACCTGTGGCAGGTATCCACTTTATATCTGGAATTATGGAATAGAAAATGATGAAACTGAACAAAGTCGCCCTGGCATTATCTTCACTGTTAGTCAGCGGTGGCGCTTTGGCCCACGGTTATCTTACCGAGCCGCCTTCCCGCGACCTGCTGTGTCAGAAAGGGGTTAACACCGACTGCGGCAATGCCGCCTACGAGCCGCAGAGCGTGGGTGAGTCTACTAAAGGGTTCCCGGGCGCTGGCACGCCGCCGGATGGCAAGCTGGCTAGCGGTGATAATGGAAATAGCGAAGGTTTGGCTGCAAAACTGAATGAACAGACTAGCGATCGCTGGGCAAAAAATAAGATTCAGGCCGGTGAGCATGACTTCTCCTGGCATTTCACTGCCGTGCACGCCACGCAAAACTGGAAATACTTTATCACCAAGCCAGACTGGAATCCGAATAAAGTCCTGACGCGCGACTCGTTTGAATTAACGCCATTCTGCGTGCATGACGGTAAAGAGATTGTTCCACCAAGCGATATCACCCACAGCTGTACTATCCCGGAGCGCAGCGGTTACCACGTTATTTACGCCAACTGGGAAGTGTCTAACACGACAAACACCTTCTATAAGATGATCGACGTCGAGTTTGAAGATACCGTCCCTTCCGAGTGGAAAAAAACCATTGGCACCATCTCGCCAAAACTGGCGCTGAAAGCGGGCGACAGCGTGAAAACCCGCGTATTTGGTCCTGATGAGCGCCCTGAGCTGAGCACCACCCTCAACATTAACAGCGACGCCGAAGGCGATATCAACATCTGGTCAAAAGCACTGGCTGCACGTATCAATGCGCAACAGCCTGACCTGCGCGCCGGCCAGAAAAATAACCAGGGCGAAGTTAACCCGGTTGAGGGGATGAACACCATTTATACCCGCGATGGCAGCGGCCTGACGCGCGTGGAAATTGAGCTGGACACGCACGAAGAAGTTAAACCGGTGATGGAGATTGGCGGGGTAAAAAATCAGTACACCATTACCGATGGCCACGCACCTATTGAGCTGACCGCTACCGTGACCGGTGAGATGGTGATTAACGCCAAGCTGTTCGATAAACATAACACCCTGCTCGGCTTTGGTAGCGAAACGGTGAAAGACGGTAGCGTTAACGTGGCGCTGCAAAATAAGAACCTGAAGCCAGGCAACTACACCCTGACCGTAGTGGGTATCACCCGCGATCAGCAGATGTTGCAGCAGAGCTTCGATCTGACCCTGAGCGAAGCGGCTGGCGGCGGTGATTATCAGTTCACCTACCCGGAAAACATCAAGCAGTACGTAGGCGGCACCAAAGTTCTGCAGCCAAAAGATGGCAAAGTGTATGAGTGTAAAAAAGGCCAGACCAGCGGCTGGTGCACCATCTACGCTGCCAGCGCTAACCACTACGAGCCGGGCGTCGGCGGCTACTGGAAAGATGCGTGGAGCGAAGTGGGCACTGCGGCTAAGTCTCATAAGCACTAATACCTGAATCCATGTAGCGGAAAGCAGGTGTTTAATACCCTGACGCCCCCGGCCTGAATGGCCGGGGGCGTTTTTTTTATTCCTTCCGGCAGCGGCAATAGCGCGGGGGCAGAGGGGGCGGAGCCCTGCCTCAGTCGCGGCAAAAAAAAAGCCGCAGCGTTATCCGCTGCGGCAATTTTATTCGCTTCACTGGCTGACATCAGGTCGGCATCGCCGCCTCTCGATGTTACCGTGCTGCTGGGTTAAGCCAGACGGCCGTGACACTGCTTATATTTCTTACCGGAACCGCATGGGCACAGGTCATTACGCCCCACTTTACGCTCGCCAGTCTGCTCAGAGAGTGACTGCGCGGCTTCCGTGTCGGCATCAGCGTGGCTCAGCTGCTGCTGCTGCGCCAGATGTTCAGCTTCCTGACGGCGCTGCTCTTCCATCTGCTCGATCTCTTCCGGCATGCGCACCTGAACTTTGCTCAGGGTGCTGATCACTTCGTATTTCAGCGACTCCAGCATTGCGGCGAACATCGCGAAGGACTCACGCTTGTACTCCTGCTTGGGATCTTTCTGCGCGTAGCCACGCAGATGGATACCCTGACGCAGATAATCCATCGCCGCCAGGTGCTCTTTCCACAGCGAGTCCAGCGTTTGCAGCATCACGCCTTTTTCGAAGTTGCGCATCATCTCCACGCCAACCACTTCTTCTTTGCGCTGATACTGGGCTCTCGCCTCTTCCATGATGCGCTCACGCAGCGTCTCTTCATGCAGATCCGGCTCTTTATCCAGCCACTCGGCAATCGGCAGATTGAGGTCGAAGTCGTTGCTCAGGCGCTCCTGCAGGCCAGCAACATCCCACATCTCTTCCAGAGACTGCGGTGGGATATAGCCATCAATGGTGGCTTTGAACACGTCTTCACGAATGCTGGCGATAGTTTCTGACACGTCAGAGACGTCGAGCAGTTCGTTACGCTGGGTGTAGATGGCACGGCGCTGGTCGCTGGCAACATCATCGTACTCCAGCAGCTGCTTACGGATGTCAAAGTTGCGGCTTTCCACTTTGCGCTGGGCGTTAGCAATCGCTTTAGTCACCCACGGGTGCTCAATCGCTTCGCCGGGTTTCATCCCCAGTTTACGCATCATGTTGGTCACGCGATCCGAGGCGAAAATACGCATCAGGGCATCTTCCATCGACAGGTAGAAACGGGATGAACCGTTGTCGCCCTGACGACCAGAACGACCGCGCAGCTGGTTATCGATACGGCGCGACTCATGACGTTCGGTACCAATGATATGCAGACCGCCTGAAGCCAGCACCGCGTCGTGGCGAACTTTCCACGCGCTCTTGATGGCTTCGATCTGCTCTTCGGTTGGATTATCAAGTGCCGCAATCTCTGCCTGCCAGCTGCCGCCCAGTACGATGTCGGTACCACGACCCGCCATGTTGGTCGCAATGGTCACGGCTGAAGGCTGACCCGCCTGCGCCACGATATCCGCTTCGCGGGCGTGGAATTTAGCGTTAAGCACTTCGTGTTTAATGCCCGCTTTGTTTAGCTCATGGGACACCACTTCGGATTTTTCAATCGAAATAGTACCGACCAGCACCGGCTGACCGTTAGCGGTACGCTCGCGGATATCTTCGATGATCGCGCCGATCTTCTCCATTTCGGTCATGTAGACCAGATCCGGCAGATCCTTACGCACCATTGGGCGGTTAGTCGGCACGACAATGGTATCCAGCTTGTAGATTGAGCTGAATTCAAACGCTTCGGTATCGGCGGTACCGGTCATCCCGGCCAGTTTGTTATACAGACGGAAGTAGTTCTGGAAGGTGATCGAGGCCAGCGTCTGGTTCTCGTTCTGAATTTCCACACCCTCTTTGGCTTCCACCGCCTGATGCAGGCCATCAGACCAGCGACGCCCCTGCATGGTACGACCGGTGTGCTCATCAACGATAATCACTTCGCCATCTTTAACGATGTAGTCAACGTCGCGGGTAAACAGCACGTGCGCGCGCAGTGCGGCGGTGACGTGATGCATCATCATGATGTTGCCCGGCGAGTAGAGGGATTCGCCCTCTTGCATAATGCCTTCGCTGACCATCAACTCTTCAACGGCGACCAGACCACGTTCGGTCAGGTGAACCTGGCGCGCTTTCTCATCAACGGAGAAGTGGCCTTCGCCCTGGAAGGTGTCGGAATCCTCTTTCTCCTGACGGATCAGGCGCGGAATGATTTTGTTCACCTGAATATACAGCTCGGAACTGTCTTCCGCCGGGCCGGAGATGATCAGCGGCGTACGCGCTTCATCGATCAGAATGGAGTCAACCTCATCCACCAGCGCGTAGTTCAGCTTGCGCTGCACGCGGTCTTCCGGGCTAAACGCCATGTTGTCGCGCAGGTAGTCAAAACCGTATTCGTTGTTGGTGCCGTAGGTGATATCGGCGGCATAGGCGGCACGCTTGGCCGGAGCCGGCATGCCTGGCAGATTGATACCAATGCTCAGACCAAGGAATTCAAACAGCGCACGGTTGTTTTCGGCGTCACGCTGGGCCAGGTAGTCATTCACGGTAACCACGTGGACGCCTTTACCGCTCAGCGCATTAAGGTAGGCTGGCAGCGTTGCCGTCAGGGTTTTACCTTCACCGGTACGCATCTCGGCGATGCAGCGATCGTTAAGCACCATACCGCCCAGCAGCTGCACGTCAAAGTGGCGCATGCCGAATACGCGTTTACTCGCTTCACGAACGGTGGCGAACGCTTCCGGGATCAGGTTTTCCAGCTCTTCGCCTTTCTCCAGGCGTGCGCGGAACTCAACGGTTTTCGCTTTCAGCTCGTCGTCAGACAGCTTAACGAAATCGGGTTCCATCTTGTTGATCAGGTCTACCGCTTTGCGCATACGACGCAGCGTGCGGTCGTTACTGCTACCAAAAACTTTGGTTAATAATTTGATTAACATAGTAAATAATTCTCTCAGCCACCGCGTTCACGATGGACACTTAACGTTTAATTTTAAACAGATTGGTTGTTATGAATTAAGTGCAGATAGCGGTCCGGCGCGAATGCCGTGAACCTGTGCCAGCCACAGGCCGGTTTGATGGCGGGGAACGGCTTCAACCTGACGTTGGGCCGTCGTGCGAATGATGACCGGCGGTTTCGCTTCATGGGTCAGCAGCGCGTTAAGGGTGTCGAGCAGCGCCAGCTTATGGGCTTCAAGCGGCTGGGTCTCTTCCGCTACCGGAGAAACCGAAGGCGTAAGCGTAAATGACAGGTGGCGGATAACCGTGCGGATCGCGTGCTGATGCCAGTAATCTACGCTGAATGAAGGGCGACGCGCGCTCTCCAGCAGCGCCAGGCTCTCAAAACGCACCGCCGTGCCAATATTCAGGCTTCGCGACGAGGTTTCTGCTAAGGTAGGGCGATCGTGCGCTGACGCGTGCGGCAGGCCAAGACTCGCCGCGACCATCCCCAACAGGAGATGCGGCCAGAAATAGCGTCTGCCAAATTGTCGCCAACGATTAAGAATACCGATCACTGTGTTCCGCCGGAGCTTGCTATGCGCGATAGTCGCCCACAATCAATTGAGAGTTTTTTCGACCATGCTCAGGAGAAGAGCGCGCTGCAAAACGTGCAGCAGCGAGCTATTGCTCTGAACAAACTGAACCGCGCAGTGCAGGGCATTCTTCCTGCTCAACTGCATCCCTGGTGCCGCGTGGCAAACTTCCGTCAGGGCGTTCTGGTGATCGAAACGGCTAATGCTAACTGGCTGATGCGCTTACGCTACGAACAGTCCAGCTTGCTGTCAGCTTTACGTGCGCAAATATTACCATCATTGACGTCGATCGACATCAGGATAAATCCATCGCTGGCGGCAAAAGGCCAGGAATCTGTGCAAGAAAACAGCACTCGAGCGAAAGACGCGGAGAAACCGCCTATGAGGCAGCTAAGTGAGCATAGCGCGGAGATTTTACGGAGTGTCGCGAGCCAAAGCCCGGAAAAGCTGAAGAAAATATTAGAACGACTGGCCTCACTGGCCGGAGAGGGTACCAGCTCAACCAGTCGTTAATACCCCCTTCATATTTACAGCTGCTGCTGCAATTATTTGGGGGAGCGTTTGATTCTGGGTTACGCCAGAACCAGATTTGGTGCCTTGAATGTCACCGGGAGTGTTGCTTCGTCTTCAAACGTTGCCCATTCCCATGCTTCCTGCTTAGCCAGAACAGCCTGTAACAGCTTATTGTTCAGGGCATGGCCAGATTTGAATGCGGTAAACGCACCAATGATGTTGTGGCCACACATGTACAGGTCACCGATAGCATCGAGCATTTTATGACGCACAAATTCATCTTCAAAACGCAGACCATCTTCGTTCAATACGCGGTAGTCATCTACCACGATTGCGCAGTCAAAGCTGCCGCCGAGGCACAGGCCACGGGACTGCAGTGCTTCGATGTCACGCATGAAGCCGAAAGTACGAGCACGACTGATCTGACGCGCGAAGGCTTCCGCAGAGAATTCCATGCGGTAGCGCTGGGAGCTGGAGTCAATCGCCGGGTGGTTAAAATCAATGGTGAAATCCAGTGAGAAACCATTGTACGGCGTAAACTCAGCCCATTTGTCGCCATCTTCAACCCGGACAGGCTGTTTGATGCGCACAAACTTCTTAGCGCTATTCAGCTCTTCAATACCTGCGTCCATCAGCAGATAGATAAAGGGTGCGGCGCTGCCATCCATAATTGGAATTTCAGGCGCGTTCACTTCCACCACAATATTATCAATGCCAAGGCCTGCAAGGGCTGCATTCAGGTGTTCGACTGTCGAAATACGTACGTCATGCTCATTAACCAGGCAAGTACAGAGCATGGTATCACGCACGGATTTGGCATCAGCCGGGAAATCAACCGGTGGATTCAAGTCAGTGCGACGATAGATGACCCCGGTATTAGCCGGCGCAGGGCGTAACGTCAGCGTGACTTTCTTGCCGGTATGTAACCCGACGCCAGTCGTCTGAACAATACGTTTTAATGTCCGTTGTTTGATCATCGCATTATCTCGCAAAAATTAGCCATCCGACCGCCAGTTTACTTCACTGGCGGGCGAACAGTTTAACACAAAGAGCGAAGAATCCCAATTTCTCGGGTTATTCCTAGTCTGCCTGCTTGCGCAGGAAGGCTGGAATGTCCAGATAGTCAGGCTCTTTGTTAGTCTGTGTGCCCGGATCGTTGACCACTTTCGCCGCAGGTTTCTGCTCCTGTGGCAGCGGGGCCATACCGTGCTGCTGGTAACGGTGATCCATCACTGGCTGAGTGGTCTGCTTATTGGTCACCAGCGTAATTTCTGGACGTTTGTCCATGCCGATACCGGTAGCCACCACGGTCACACGCAGTTCGTCGTTCATTTCCGGGTCAAGGGAAGTACCGATAACCACGGTTGCGTTGTCAGAAGCGAAGGCGCGGATGGTGTTACCCACGGTTTCGAACTCATCCAGACGCAGGTCGAAGCCAGCAGTGATGTTAACCAGCACGCCGCGTGCGCCAGACAGGTCGATATCTTCCAACAGTGGGCTGGAGATCGCCATTTCTGCCGCTTCTTCCGCACGGTCTTCACCACAGGCCACGCCAGACCCCATCATCGCGTAGCCCATTTCGGACATCACGGTGCGCACGTCGGCAAAGTCGACGTTCATCAGGCCCGGACGGGTGATCAGTTCTGCGATACCCTGTACCGCGCCTTTCAGCACGTCATTAGCCGCGCCGAACGCGTCCAGCAGAGAGATACCGCGACCCAGCACCTTCAGCAGCTTGTCGTTTGGAATGGTGATCAGTGAGTCGACGTGCTTAGACAGCTCGGCAATCCCCTGCTCGGCAAAAGCCATGCGCTTTTTGCCTTCAAAGTTGAATGGCTTAGTCACCACTGCAACGGTCAGAATACCGAGGTCTTTGGCCACTTCAGCCACGACTGGCGCAGCACCCGTACCGGTACCACCGCCCATACCCGCAGCGATAAATACCATGTCTGCACCTTCCAGTGCCTGACGCAGTGCTTCGCGATCTTCTTCGGCGGAGTTACGGCCGACTTCCGGGTTAGCCCCAGCGCCCAGACCTTTAGTAATTCCGTTACCGATCTGAATCGTCTGGCCTACCGCAGTTTTACGCAATGCCTGAGCATCGGTATTCACCGCGAAGAACTCAACGCCTTCGATACGCTCACGCACCATATGCTCTACGGCGTTACCGCCGCCGCCGCCGACGCCGATGACTTTAATCACCGCGTCATTGGTTAATTCCATTGGTTCAAACATAATTTCTCTCCGTTATGTGCCTGTTCGCCTGGAGATCACTAAATAAGTCTAGCATGATCCCCTATGGTAAAAATTAAAACTCTTTTCTCAGCCAGCTGTTGATTTTCTTGAACCAGTTACCCACTGAGGCTCTTTTTTCTACTTCTGCTTCACCGTTAAGGTGAGACTCTTTTCCGTAGTGCAGTAAGCCCACCGCCGTTGAGTAGTAAGGCTCCTGCGCGTAATCCGTTAATCCTGTAATGTTCAGCGGCTGTCCGATACGCACCTGCGTGTGGAAGACACGCTGGGCGCAAGCCGCCAATCCTTCAATCTGTGCCGCGCCGCCGGTCAACACAATTCCGGCAGCGAGGTGATGTTTCACGCCCTGCTGGCGAAGCTGCTCCTGCAGCTGCAGGATTTCGTCATTCACCAGGTTCAGCAGCTCGGTGTAACGCGGCTCAATCACTTCAGCCAGCGTCTGGCGCTGCAGGCTGCGCGGTGGACGCCCACCTACGCTTGGCACTTCGACGTTTTCGTCTTTGCCAACAATCGAACCCAGCGCACAACCGTGACGCACTTTGATCGCTTCCGCGTCGGTTGGCGGAGTGCCGAAGGCGTAAGCGATATCGCTGGTCACCACGTTGCCCGCGTACGGGATAACCTTGGTGTGGCGCAGTGCGCCGCCGGTGTAAACCGCGATATCCATGGTTCCGCCGCCGACATCGACTACGCAGACGCCCAGCTCGCGCTCATCTTCGGTCAACACGGCAAAGCTCGATGCCAGACCGGCGAAAATCAGTTGGTCAACTTTCAGGCCGCAACGTTCAACCGCTTTGACGATGTTTTTCGCCATATCGTTGTGGCAGGTGATCAGGTGCACTTTCGCCTGCATGCGCACGCCCGATAATCCGACCGGGTTTTTGATCCCTTCCTGATAGTCGATCGCATATTCTTGCGGAATAACATGGAGGATGCGGTGTTCATCGCGAACACGGACGGATTTAGCGGTATGTACCACATTCTCCACATCTTCCTGCGTCACTTCCTCTTCGGAAATAGGAACCATCCCTATTTCGTTCTGGCAGCTGATATGTTTGCCCGATAATGCAAGGTAAACCGACGAAATCTGACAGTCCGCCATCAGTTCGGCCTGATCGATAGCGCGCTGAACGCATTTCACTACCGACTCCAGGTCGTTAACGCCGCCTTTATCCATCCCGCGAGACGGGCAGCTGCCCACCCCGATAATATTAACCATGCCATCAGGCAGAACTTCCCCTACCAGGGCGGCAACCTTCGCGGTGCCTATCTCGAGTCCAACTACCAGTTTTCTGTCCGTCGACTTGATCATTGTTGTTTAGCCTGTGCCTGATTCTGTTGCTGTTGCTGTTGCTGATTACTGTCAGCGGCCGCCATCGGCGCCGGTGCCCATCCTACTGCCGCGCCAGAGTCGTAACGCAGGTCTACGTAGCTGATACGTTTGTTCTCCGCCTGGCCCTGACGTTGCAGGGTAGGCAGTAACTCGATGAAACGCTGCAGACGTTTCATATCCTCGTTACGCCCTAACTCCAGACGGGTGTCATCTTCTAACACCAGCTGCCATGAACGCCTTGCGGTCATGGACGCCGCCTTCAATTTCAATTTGCTGGCCGCCAGCGCGTTACTCATCTGGTGGTAGCCGGCTAACACTTCAGATTCGCTGCCTTCCGGGCCATACAGCATCGGCATATTTTCTTTACCGAGATGACTGGCCGGGACGCTGAACGATTTGCCTTCTGCATCAACCATATGCACATCATTCCAGCGTGCAACCGGAACGTACTCAACCAGATGAATCTTTAATTCGTCCGGCCACTGCTTGCGCACGCTCACCTGCTGGATCCACGGCAAGCGCTCAATCTGCTGCTGAATAACATCCACATCCTGCGACATAAAAGTGCCAGGTTCGCCAAGCGACAAAATCGCCTGGCGGATGTCATCATTGGTGGTGTAGTGCGTCTGCCCGGTCACCACCAGCTTTGACAGCGGCAGCTGCGAGGCATCGTTCATCCATTTCAGCACCACAAATCCACCGGCCAGCATCACGCCCAGTACCATCGCCAGAAAGATCATCCCGGCAAGGCGTGAACCGTTACTGCGCCCGGTGCGCGCTTTTTCCTGCGCTTCGCGGTTACGGACATTCAGAGCAGCCTGGGACATATCAGTCCGCCAGCTCCAGAATGCGCGCCACCAGCTGCGAGAAGGTCATCCCGGCCTGTTTTGCCGCCATTGGCACCAGGCTATGGCTGGTCATACCCGGTGACGTGTTGACTTCCAGCAGATAGAAACGGCCATCACCGCCCATCATCACGTCTACGCGGCCCCAGCCGCTGCAACCCAGCGCGCGCCAGGCGGCGAGGGTCAGTTCGCTCAGTTCCGCTTCCTGTTCGGCACTCAATCCTGACGGGCAGAAGTATTGAGTATCGTCAGAAATGTATTTAGCTTCATAGTCATAGAACTCGCTGGCGGTTTTTATTCTGATTGACGGCAGAATTTGATCGCCAATCACGCCAACGGTGTACTCAGGGCCGCTTAAAAAGGCTTCCACCAGCACTTCATCGTCGTGGCGGAAGGCTTCATCCAGCGCAGCAGGGAACTGGTACGCCTCGTTCACCCGCGAGATCCCCACGCTTGAACCTTCACGGCTCGGCTTGACGAACAGCGGCAGGCCAAGGGCATCAATGCTGGCCAGCTCATCCGCCGTCAGGCCTTCATCCATCTGGGCGCGCGTCAGCGCGACAAATGGCGCCACCGGCAGCCCACAGCCCTGCCACAGATACTTACTGCGCAGTTTGTCCATCGTGATGGCCGATGCCATGACGCCGCTGCCGGTGTAAGGGATCTGCAGAAATTCCAGCACGCCCTGTAAGGTGCCATCTTCACCGCCGCGACCGTGCAGGGCGATAAAGGCTTTGGCAAACCCTTCCTCTTTCAGTCGCATCACCGGGAAATCACGGATGTCGACCGGATGTGCATCAATGCCTGCATCCTGCAGGCCTTGCAGAACGGCAGCGCCCGATAACAGCGATACGTCACGTTCTGCGGAGGTTCCACCCAGCAATACCGCTACTTTCTCAGCCATGATGTTCCTCTTTATTCGTCTGCGGTTGTAACTTAAGCTCAGCCAGCGTGCGGGCGATACGGCCAACGTTGCCGGCGCCCTGCACTAAAATAAGGTCGTTACCGGTCAGCTTCGGTAACAGCATTTCCAGCACGGCATCATGGTCAGACACCAGAATCGGGTCGACTTTGCCACGACCACGAATGGTGCGGCACAGAGAGCGGCTGTCGGCGCCGGGGATCGGTGCCTCACCGGCGGCGTAAACATCCAGCATCAGCAGCACATCGACCTGTGACAGCACGTTGGCAAAATCGTCATACAGATCGCGGGTGCGCGTGTAGCGGTGTGGCTGGAAGATCATCACCAGATTTTTATCCGGCCAGCCGGCACGCGCGGCTTTGATCGTCACGTCAACTTCGGTCGGATGATGGCCGTAATCGTCCACCAGCATCGCGCTGCCTGCCTGGCCGTTCACTTCTGCCAGCGGATATTCACCGAGGAAGTCGAAGCGGCGCCCGGTGCCCTGGAAACTCAGTAGCGCGCTGAGGATTTCATCATCCTCAATGCCCTCTTCCGTCGCCACGGCAACCGCAGCGGCGGCGTTAAGCGCGTTATGGCGACCCGGGGCGTTCAATGTTACGTGCATCAGCGGTTTGTCGTGGCGTACCAGGGTAAAGAAGCCCTGTGCGCCGCGCTGTTGGTAATTTTCCACCCGCACATCGGCGTCATCGCTAAAGCCATAGGTGGTGATCTGGCGCCCGACGCGCGGGATCAAATCGCGGATCACCGCGTCATCCACGCACATCACCGCACGGCCATAAAACGGCAGGTTGTGCAGGAAGTTGATAAACGTCTGCTTCAGATTTTCGAAGTCGCCCTGGTAGGTATCCATGTGGTCGGCTTCGATATTGGTGACAATCGCCACCATCGGCTGCAGATGCAGGAATGAGGCATCGCTCTCGTCCGCTTCCGCAATCAGGTAACGGCTGCTGCCAAGGCGCGCGTGGGTTCCCGCCGCTTTCACCAGCCCACCGTTAACGAAAGTCGGGTCGAGGCCGCCTTCCGCATAAATGCTGGAGACCATCGCCGTGGTGGTGGTTTTGCCGTGCGTACCAGCAACGGCAATACCGTGGCGGAAGCGCATCAGTTCAGCCAGCATCTCTGCACGACGGATCACCGGGATACGCGCTTCGCGTGCGGCAACCACTTCCGGGTTGTCCTGCGAGACAGCGGTAGAGACCACCACCACGCTGGCATCGCTGACGTTCTCCGGGCGATGGTTAAAATAGATCGTTGCGCCCAACGCGCTCAGATGCTGAGTCACCGCATTCGGCGCCAGGTCTGAACCGCTGATTTCATAGCCTTCATTCGCTAACACTTCGGCAATACCGCCCATGCCGGCACCACCGATGCCAACAAAGTGGATGTGCCGGACGCGACGCATCTCGGGCACGATAGAACGCAGTTTTGCCAGTTGCTGTGTATTCATCTGTTACCTGTGTTGCTGCGGGTCAGACCTGCCTGCCCCTACAAAAATCATTTGGCCGCTTTACTGACTTCAGCTGCGACACGTTCGGTTGCATCCGGGATCGCCACCGCGCGGGCTTTTTCTGCCATCTTCAGCAGCGTTGCGCGATCCCATCCTGCCAGCGTTGCCGCCACCACCTCACTGGTGAACTGCGGCTGCTCGTAAATTTTGGCGGCACCGGCCTGCTCCAGCGGCAGGGCATTCCAGTACTGCTGACGATCTTTATGCTGAAACGGCACAAATATCGCCGGTAATCCTGCCGCAGCCACTTCGCTGACGGTCAGCGCGCCGGAACGGCACACCACCACATCAGCCCAGGCGTAGGCGGCGGCCATATCGTCGATGAACTCGGACACCTTATGCTGCGTCTGGTTCACCTGAATGTAAGCCTGATTCACTTCATCCAGCGCGCCTTTGCCCACCTGGTGCCACAGCGTAATGCTGTCACCCAGCCTGGCCGCTACCTGCGGCATGGTCTGGTTCAGTACGCGGGCGCCCTGACTGCCACCGATCACCAGCACGCGCGTCGGGCCTTCTCGCCCGGCTAAGCGTACCGCCGGCAGAGGCAGTGCCAACACGTCGGTTCGCACCGGGTTCCCCACCACTTCCGCCTTAGGGAAGGCACCTGGAAAGGCCTGCATCACTTTGCTGGCAATCTTCGCCAGCCATTTGTTAGTCAGACCCGCAATGCCGTTCTGCTCATGCAGCACCACCGGAATACCGCAGCTCCACGCGGCCAGACCGCCGGGGCCGGAAACGTAACCGCCCATTCCCAGTACCACATCCGGCTGCCAGGCTTTCATAATCGCCCGCGCCTGACGCCAGGCGTTGAAGATGCGCAGTGGCGCCGCCAGTAATGCTTTGATGCCTTTGCCACGCAGCCCGCTGATGCGAATAAAATCAATTTCGATGCCGTGCTTCGGCACCAGGTCCGCTTCCATACGGTCAGCGGTTCCAAGCCAGCGTACCTGCCAGCCCTGCGCCATCAGATGGTGTGCCACCGCCAGCCCGGGGAAAACATGCCCACCGGTTCCGCCAGCCATCACCATCAGTCGCTTTCCAGTCATCAACTACCCTCTGGTGAACGCCTGGGCTTTCGCCAGACGCGTCTCATAATCTATGCGTAACAGGAACACGATGGCGGTCGACATAATAATCAGACTCGAACCACCGTAACTGATCAGCGGCAGCGTCAGACCTTTGGTCGGTAACATGCCCGCTGCGGCCCCGACGTTAACCAGTGCCTGGAAGCTAAACCAGACGCCAATTGAACAGGCGAGGAAGCCGGAAAAGCGCTGATCGATCTCTAAAGCTTTTCGCCCGATGGACATCGCGCGAAAAGCGACGAAGAATACCATTAACAGGGCTAAAACCACACCGATATAACCCAGTTCTTCTCCGATAATCGAGAAGATAAAGTCGGTGTGCGCTTCCGGTAAATATTCCAGTTTTTGCACGGAGTTACCTAAGCCCTGGCCCCAGAATTCCCCACGACCAAACGCCATCAGGGACTGGGTCAGCTGGTAGCCACTGCCAAACGGATCTTCCCACGGGTTCCAGAAGGAGGTGACGCGGCGCATACGATAGGGTTCGGCCACAATCAGCAGGCAGACGGCGAAAATCCCGGAGCCGATAATCGCAAGGAACTGCCACAGTTTTGCCCCGGCAAGGAACAGCATCGCCAGCGTGGTGACAAACAGCACTACCACCGTACCGAGGTCCGGCTGCGCCAGCAGCAGTACCGCCAGCACCACCATCACGCCCATCGGCTTACAGAAGCCCCAAAAGTTGTTACGAACCTCTTCGACCTTACGCACCAGATAGCTGGCGAGATAGCAGAACAGCGACAGTTTTGACAGCTCGGCAGGCTGGATACGCAACGGGCCGAGAGCGATCCAGCGCGATGCCCCGTTAACCGAGCTACCCACCACCAGCACCACCAGCAGCATGGCAACGGTGCCCAGCAGCATGATATTGCTGTAGCGCTGCCAGAAATCCATCGGCACGCGCAGGGTCACCAGCGCCATCCCCATCGCCAGCAGGATGTAAAACGCATCGCGCTTGGCAAAGTAGAACGGGTCATCGTTAAGACGCTGGCCAACCGGCATCGACGCCGATGTCACCATCACAAAACCTATAATCGCCAGGCCAAACGTCAGCCATAGCAGGGTGCGGTCATACAGCACCATCGAGTTGGTATCGCTTTCGCGCGACCCCATGACCCAGTTTCTCAGCAGGTCAGAAATACCGCTGGCAAGGCTCAGACCAGGAACGCGCATCAGTCAGCCTCCCGCGCCAGTTGGGCAAACACGTCGCCGCGCTGCTCAAAGTTTTTAAACTGATCGAGGCTGGCGCAGGCCGGAGACAGCAGCACCAGATCGCCAGGCTGCAGTACGGTTTTAATCTGCTGCACCGCTTCAGCCAGGGTTTCCGTCTGCACGGCAATTTCCGGGCGCAGCTCAGCCAGCTCCGCACCGTCACGACCAAAGCACCAGATGCGGATTCGCTCCCCCTGCAGGTAGGGTGCCAGCGCGCTGAAGTTGGCGGATTTACCGTCACCGCCGAGCAGCAGATGCAGCGTTCCCTTAACCTGTAACCCCTTCAGCGCCGCTTCGGTGCTGCCGACGTTGGTGGCTTTGGAATCATTTATCCAGCGCACGCCGTTGCGCTCATGCACCAGCTGGAAACGGTGCGGCAGACCGGCGAAGGTGGTTAACGCTTTCAGGCTGCTGGCACGCGGCAGGCCGACGGCGTCCGCCAGCGCCAGCGCGGCCAGCGCGTTGGTGTAATTGTGCTTACCGACCAGATGCATCTCATCGGTGTTCAGCACTTTCTCGCCTTTCACCCGCAGCCAGATACTGCCCTGCTGGTGATTGAGATGATAATCGCCGACGTCGGCGCCAAAACTGACGCAGCGCGTGTCGGCACCACGCACCGGCATGGTCATCGCATCATCGGCATTGACCACGCAGACGGCGGCATTCTCATAAATGCGCAGCTTGGCCGCACGGTACTGCTGCATCCCCAGCGGATAGCGATCCATATGATCTTCTGTCACGTTAAGGATGGTGGCAGCGGCGGCGCGCAGGCTGGTGGTGGTTTCCAGCTGGAAGCTGGAGAGTTCCAGCACGTAAAGCTGCGCCGGTTGCGCCAGCAGCATCAGTGCTGGCAGGCCGATATTGCCGCCCACGCCAACCTGCCAGCCTGCGGCTTTCGCCATCTCGCCCACCAGCGTGGTGACGGTGCTTTTGCCGTTTGAGCCGGTGATCGCCACGATGGGCACCTGCGCTTCGCGGCAGAACAGCTCGATATCGCCGACGATCTCTACTCCGGCATCCGCCGCCGCCATCAGCGACGGATGAGCCAGCGCCATTCCCGGGCTGGCCACGATCAGGTCGGCAGCCAGCAGCCAGTCTTCGTTTAACGAACCTAACCAGCGCTCAACCTCTTTCGGCAGCTTTTCCAGCCCCGGCGGCACGACACGGGTATCCATCACGCGCGGCGTCACGCCACGTGCGACAAAGAAATCAACACAGGAGAGGCCGGTCAGCCCCAACCCGATGATGACGACTTTTTTACCCTGATAGTCAGCCATGATTACCGCACCTTCAGCGTGGCCAGGCCAATCAGCACCAGCATCAGTGAAATAATCCAGAAGCGCACAATCACGCGCGGTTCCGGCCAGCCTTTCAATTCATAGTGGTGGTGAATGGGTGCCATGCGGAAAATACGCTGCCCGCGCAGTTTGAAGGAACCGACCTGCAGGATCACCGACAGCGTCTCCACCACGAATACGCCGCCCATAATCACCAGCAGGAACTCCTGACGCAGCAGCACGGCGATAGTGCCGAGCGCGCCGCCCAGCGCCAGGGAACCGACATCCCCCATAAAGACCTGCGCCGGGTAAGTGTTGAACCACAGGAAGCCAAGGCCCGCACCGACAATGGCGGTACAGACGATCACCAGCTCACCCGCGTGACGCAGATAAGGGATATGCAGATACTCGGCAAACTTCACGTTACCGGTCGCCCACGCCACCAGCGCGAAACCGGCGGCGACAAACACGGTTGGCATAATCGCCAGGCCATCCAGCCCGTCGGTCAGGTTGACCGCATTACTGGTGCCGACAATCACGAAGTAAGCCAGCAGCAGATACAGCAGGCCAAGCTGCGGCATCACGTCTTTAAAGAACGGCACTACCAGCTCGGTCGCCGGGGTGTCTTTGCCAATCATATACATGACAAAAGCGGCACCGAGGGCGATCACCGACTGCCAGAAATATTTCCAGCGGGCGATCAGGCCTTTAGTGTCCTTGCGCACCACTTTGCGGTAGTCATCGACGAAGCCGACAATGCCATAACCGACCAGCACGAACAGTACGCACCAGACGTAAGGGTTTGATGGATAAGCCCACAGCAGCACCGAAATGGTGATGGAGGTGAGGATCATAATCCCGCCCATGGTCGGCGTACCGCGCTTGCTGAAGTGCGACTCAGGACCGTCGTTACGTACCACCTGGCCAAAGGACATTTCCTGCAGGCGGGCGATCATGCGCGGGCCCATCCACAATGAAATAAACAGCGCGGTCAGCAGGCTGACAATGGCGCGAAACGTCAGGTAGGAGAAGACGTTAAAGCCAGAATATAAAGAGACCAGATGCTCGGCCAGCCAGACTAACATGTGCCTTTCTCCTGTAAGGTTTGCACTACCTGCTCCATCGCGGCACTACGTGAACCTTTAACCAATACGGTAATGTGTGAATGCTGTGACAGCAGCGCCAGCGCACGCGCGCTCAGAGCTGCCTTCTCCGTGAAGTGCTCACCCACGCCGCTGGCATCAGAGATACCCTGGCTGAGCGTGCCCACGCTTAAAACTTTATCGATGCCGGCCAGGCGAGCCGCTTCGCCGACCTGACGATGACACTCGGCGGCTTCTGCCCCCAGTTCGCCCATGTCGCCGACGATCATTACGCGGTAGCCCGGCATTTCAGCCAGCACCTGCGCGGCGGCGGTCATTGAACCGACGTTGGCGTTGTAGCTGTCATCCAGCAGCAGCTTGTTTTCACCCAGTGCGATCGGGAACAGGCGCCCCGGCACGGCTTTAAGCTGGCTCAGCCCCTGCTGCACCGCCGTGAGCGGCGCTCCGACAGAGAGGGCCAGCGCCGTCGCGGCCAGCGCGTTAGCAATGTTGTGACGGCCCGGCAGCGGCAGGGTAATCGCGATGTCGCCCTGCGGGCTGTGCAGCGTGAAATGGGTACCCTTAGCGCTGAACTTCACCTCAGAGGCGCTGAAATCACAGTCAGCCTGCGGCTCCGGTGAGAAGCGCCAGACGGTTTTGCCGTGCAGCGTCTGCTGCCAGTGCGGCCAGTCGTTGCTGTCGCTATTGATAATGGCGGTGCCGTGCAGCGGCAGACCGTTGAAAATCTCACCTTTGGCTTTCGCCACGCCCGCCAGCGACCCAAACCCTTCCAGGTGCGCTGCGGCCAGGTTATTGACCAGCGCCGTCTCCGGGCGCGTCAGTTCGGTGGTATAGGCGATCTCACCCTGGTGGTTAGCCCCCAGTTCGATCACCGCATACTGGTGAGCTTCGGTCAGGCGCAGCAGCGTCAGCGGCACGCCGATGTCGTTATTCAGGTTACCCGCGGTGTACAGCGTCTCGCCACATTCACGCAGAATGGCGGCGGTCATCTCTTTAACCGAGGTTTTGCCGGAGGAACCGGTGAGCGCGACGACGCGGGCAGTGGACTGCTGACGCACCCAACCTGCGATCTGGCCGAGGGCAATGCGGGTGTCTGCGACCACAACCTGCGCTACCGCGACAGGTAAGTACTTACTCACAAGCAGCGCTAAACAGCCAGCGCTGATAGCGTCACCGACGAAGTCATGGGCATCGAAGCGTTCGCCTTTCAGGGCGATAAACAGGCAGCCTGCGCTCACCTTACGCGTGTCGGTGGTCACTTCGGTGATGCTGCGGTCAGCGCCGTACAGCGTGCCGCCGGTGATCTCAGCCAGCTGCTGCAGAGTGAAGGCGATCATGCTATCACCCCCAGCAGACGCGCCACGGTCACGCGGTCAGAGTAATCAAGGCGCTGGCTGCCGATAATCTGGTAATCTTCGTGGCCTTTGCCGGCCACCACTACAATGTCGCCTTCCTGCGCCTGCATCACCGCGTTAGTGACCGCTTGCGCACGCCCCATTACTACGCGGGCGCGGCCGGGGTCCAGCAGGCCAGTCAGCACATCGGCCACAATCGCCGCCGGATCTTCACTGCGCGGGTTATCATCGGTGATCACCACCACATCGGCGAACTGCTCGGCAATCGCCCCCATTAACGGGCGCTTGCCTTTATCGCGATCGCCGCCGCAGCCAAACAGGCACCACAGCTGCCCTTTACAGTGCAGTCGCGCGGCGCTCAGCGCTTTTTCCAGCGCGTCTGGCGTGTGCGCATAATCCACCACTACCGTCGGTTTGCCCGGCGCGCTAAACACTTCCATGCGCCCGGTAACCGGCAACAGCTGGCTTGCCGTAGCGACCAGCGCCGCCAGTGGATAATCCAGAGACAGCAGCGTCGCCAGCGCCACCAGCAGGTTGCTGACGTTGAATGCGCCCATCAGGCGGCTGTCAATTTCACCGTTGCCCCAGCTTGACTCAAAGCGCACGGAAGCCCCGCCGTCGTGATAGCGAACGTCAGTGGCTTTCAGCCAGCGGCCGTGACAGCCAGGCTGTAAATTGTTTTCCATGGTGACGGCAACGGCGTCAGGCAGCTGCTGCAGCCAGCGGCGGCCGACTTCATCATCGGCGTTGATAATCGCCTGGCCGACCTGATGCTCAGAGAACAGCAGCCATTTCGCGGCTTCATAGCGCGCCATATCGCCGTGGTAGTCGAGGTGGTCGCGGCTGAGATTGGTAAAGGCGGCAGCCGCAAACGGCAGGGCCGCTACGCGATGCTGCACCAGGCCGTGCGAGGAGATCTCCATCGCTGCCAGCGTGGCGCCTTTGTTGACCAGCGATGCCAGCAGATGCTGAACGTCAACCGCTGAGCCAGTGGTATTTTCCGCCGGGGCCAGCTGGCCATACACGCCGTTGCCGACGGTCCCCATCACCGCGCCGGTTTCACCCAGCAGCTGCGCCCACTGCGCCAGCAGCTGCGTAGTGGTGGTTTTGCCGTTAGTGCCGGTCACGCCAATGAGCTTGAGCTTTTCGCCTGGCTGCTGATAGAAGCGCCCGGCCAGGGCTGATAAACGCTGTGAGAGCTGGGCAAGGTAGATAACCGGCACGCCGTGCATCTCTACAATTTGCCCATCTTCCGCTTCACCTTCGGCTTCCGCGATGACCGCCGCCACGCCCTGAGCAATGGCCTGGGGAATAAAACGACGGCCGTCAGCCGCATGGCCTTTCACTGCCACAAACAGATCGCCGGAGGCCACTTCACGGCTGTCCAGCGTCATTTCACGCAGCGGGCGATCGGGCGCAGCAGGCACCCATGGAGCCAGTAAGTCGCGCAGATTACGATCGGTCACTCGATCCCTCATTCTTGTTAGTTACCATCTCGCTTTTGTCACTGGTGGGTATGGCATCCGGTTCAACGTTCATGGTGCGCAGCACGCTGCCCATGATGGCGCCAAATACCGGCGCGGATACCGCACCACCGTAATATTTGCCGGCCTGCGGGTCGTTAATCACCACCACCAGCGCAAAACGAGGGTTGCTTGCAGGTGCAACACCTGCGGTATAAGCAATGTATTTATTGACGTATTTCCCGTCCGGCCCAACTTTCTTCGCCGTACCGGTTTTAATCGCGATGCGGTAACCCTTGATCGCCGCTTTAACGCCACCGCCGCCCGGCAGGGCAACGCTTTCCATCATGTGCAGCACGGTGCGCACCAGCGGTTCAGGGAAGACGCGCTGACCCGCCACCGGCGGGTCAACTTTGGTAATCGACAGCGGGCGATAAATCCCATAGCTGCCCATCGTTGCGTAGACTCGCGCTAGCTGTAACGGCGTTACCATTAGCCCGTAGCCGAAAGAGAAGGTGGCCCTCTCTATGTCAGACCACCGTTGTTTTTGAGGGTATATGCCACTGCTTTCTCCGACCAACCCCAAATTGGTCGCTTTGCCGAAACCAAAACGTGAGTAAGTATCTACTAACGCGTTGGAAGGCATCGCCAGCGCCAGTCGAGAAACACCGACGTTGGACGATTTCTGGAGCACCCCGGTCAGGGTCAGTTCGCTATAGCGCGCCACGTCTTTAATTTCGTGGCCGTTAATACGGTAAGGCACGGTGTTCAGCACGCTGCCTTCACGTACCACGCCGCGCTGCAGTGCGGTCATTACCACCATTGGCTTCACGGTGGAGCCAGGCTCGAAGATGTCGGTAATCGCGCGGTTACGCATCACATCTTTTGTCGTGCCGGAGAGGTTGTTCGGGTTGTAAGCCGGGCTGTTAGCCATTGCCAGCACTTCGCCGGTGTTGACATCCACCAGCACCGCGGTGCCCGACTCCGCTTTGTTAAACGCCACGGCGTTGTTCAGCTCGCGGTAAACCTGTGCCTGCAGGCGTTCGTCGATGCTCAGCGCGAGGTTATGCGCCGCCTGGCTGTCCACCGAGGAGATATCTTCAATCACGCGGCCGTTACGGTCTTTACGCACGGTACGTTCGCCCGGCTGGCCGGTTAACCACTTATCAAAACTTTTTTCAACGCCTTCAATACCCTGGCCGTCGATATTAGTGAAGCCAATCAGGTGAGAAGTGACCTGCCCGGCAGGATAGTAGCGGCGTGACTCTTCGCGCAGAAAGATGCCCGGCAGCTTGAGTTTTTTCACATAGTCGCCAATAGCCGGGTTGACCTGACGCGCCAGATAAACGAAGCGGCCGTTAGGATTGGCATTCACGCGTGCGGCTAACTGGTCGAGCGGAATCGACAACGCGTCAGACAACGCCTTCCAGCGGCTGTCGAGCGTAATGCCACCCTTGTCGTGCAGCTCTTTTGGATCGGCCCAGATGGCGTTGACCGGCACGCTGACGGCCAGCGGGCGGCCAGCGCGATCGCTGATCATGCCGCGTGAGGTCGGTACAGCCTGCACGCGCAGGGAGCGCATGTCCCCTTCACGCACCAGGCGGTCAGGATTGATCACCTGCAGATAGGCCACGCGCAGCAGCAACCCTGCCAGCGCAAGGAAAATACAGCCACACAACAACGCAAAACGCCAGCTGACAAAGCTGGCCTGATCTTCCGTGCGTTTCGACTTCTGCGTCTTATTTGCGGCTCTCATTGAGTCCGGGCGTCCTTATTGCTGTACCACAATATTTTCCTGCGAAGGATCAACATGCTGCATCTGAAGTTTCTCCGTAGCTGTACGTTCCACCCGGCTGTGATCGCCAAGCGCATTCTCTTCGAGGATCAGGTTGCGCCATTCGATATCCAGCGCATCCCGCTCCAGTACCAGCTGTTCACGCTGTGCGGTTAGCAAGCGGGTTTTATGCGCGGTGGTCACCACCGTCACGGCAGTTACCAGCACCGCAATCAGCAAAATCAGAGCGATCTTGCCGTGGCGTAACAGGTCACCACCGATGACGCCGGGTAAATTGTGGCGCTCGTTACCGATCATGATGCCGTTCGCTCCGCGATGCGTAATACGGAACTGCGCGCGCGCGGATTATCGGCCACTTCGCTGTCGCCTGGCATCATTTTGCCCAGCGCTTTCAGCTGGCGACCGCCCAGGCTGCTGAGCTGGGCTTCGGTCATCGGCAGGCCATGTGGCACCTGCGGTCCGCGGCTCTGCTCGCGCATAAAGCGTTTCACAATGCGGTCTTCCAGCGAGTGGAAGCTAATAATCGACAGTCGGCCACCCGGGGCCAGCGCGCTCAGTGCGCCCTTCAGCGCCTGTTCAATCTCTTCGAGTTCGCTGTTTACCCAGATACGGATTGCCTGGAAGCTGCGCGTGGCCGGGTGTTTGAATTTGTCTTTCACCGGCGTGGCGACATAAATCACCTCGGCCAGCTCTTTGGTGCGCGTCATCGGCTGTTCACGATTGCGCTCAACGATGGCGCGGGCAATGCGCTTAGCGAAACGCTCTTCACCGAAGGTTTTCAGCACGAAGGCGATATCCGCCTCTTCCGCTTTCAGCAGCCATTCGGCAGCTGACTGGCCGCGCGTCGGGTCCATACGCATATCCAGCGGCCCGTCACGCATAAAGGAGAATCCACGTTCGGCATCATCCAGCTGCGGTGAGGAGACGCCCAGATCCAGCAGGATCCCATCAATCTTCCCCTGCAGGCCGCGCTCTTCGGCATACTCTGCCAGTGCAGAAAACGGACCGTGGATGATGCTGAAACGAGGATCGTTAATCTCAGCAGCGGCTGCGATAGCTTGCGGATCGCGGTCGATAGCATATAAACGACCCTGCTCGCCCAGCTGGGAGAGGATCAGGCGTGAATGTCCGCCGCGGCCAAAAGTGCCATCAATGTAGATGCCGTCAGGTTTGATATTGAGGCCGCTTACCGCCTCGTCTAACAGCACCGTTCTGTGTTTGTAAGTATCCTGCATAGCTATAACGACAAATCCTGCAGCCGCTCAGACAGGGGTTCCTGTGAGGACTGCTCTGCGTCAATATCATCCTTGACTTGTTGATACCAGGTCTGTTCATCCCACAGTTCAAACTTGTTGAACTGCCCAACCAGCATCACTTCTTTAGTCAGGCTCGCATGTTGACGAAGCGTATTCGCCAGCAGTAAACGGCCTGCATTATCCATCTGACATTCACTGGCGTGCCCCAGCAGGAGGCGTTGTACACGGCGCTCTGCGGGGTTCATGCTGGATAAACGCGACAGCTTTTGTTCAATGATTTCCCATTCGGGTAAGGTGTAAAGCAACAGGCATGGCTGGTGGAGGTCAATGGTACAGACCATTTGCCCCTGTGATTCCCCGATCAGCGTTTCGCGATAGCGCGTTGGCACGGCAAGCCGGCCTTTGCTGTCGAGATTGACTAACGTTGCTCCCCGGAACATGTCAGCCTCACCCCCCAGATACCCAAAATCACCACTTTACTCCACAAATTCCCACCAAAAGAGTGTACGGAGCAGAGGAAAACATTGTCAAGCCGCAGTAATAGCGGATTGGCATTATTTCTTCGTGAGATAAAACGTAGGGAAGTTAGAAACAAACCGCCTGAGGAGAGAATTCAAAAATAAACTAATGAATAGTGGCAGGAAATTCTCACACACCTTTAAGCTGCTCAAAAAAATACCACATTTTGACCGTAAAAAATAAACTGCCCGCTTTGCGACACCGGCGGCATTTTAAGGCATTTCCTAACACTTTCCCAGCGTGATGCAGATTCTCTGCGGCAGGCGCGTGGCGACAGGTGCAACAACTTATTTATAAACGTTAAGTTTTATAATCAAAAGCTGACGCCGACGGCTGGGCTTTACTTTTATTTACCTGTCTGGCTGAGCGCGGACGCTTAAATGTGAGGAGGGGGCCAAAGGTGGCTCAGATTGGTTCTGGACAAACGGGGGCGGAAATAATGGGCGCGACGTTGCGCGCCCACTGTCTTAGTTTGCTTTGCGATTCAGACGCCCACGGCGATAAAGATTACGACGAATACGCGTCAGCCCCGGCTTTGGCTTGCGCGGCTCATCAAGACTGGCCAGCACCAGTTCCAGCACGCGCTCTGCCACATCGCGATGACGCTGGCCCACTGCCAGCACCGGGCACTCAAGGAAATCCAGCAGTTCGTGGTCGCCAAAGGTGGCAATCGCCAGGTCCTGTGGTAAACGCCCTTCACGTTTCAGCGTCACGTCCATCACGCCCTGCAGCAGGCCGAAAGAGGTGGTGAACAGTGCTTCCGGCATCTCGTGGGTGTCGAGATAATTTTCGAACAGGGCCGCCGCTGCGCTGCGCTCAAAGCTGTTGGCATAGATAAAGTCGATCGGTCGTTCATCGCCCTTCCACGCATCGCGGAAGCCCAGCTCGCGCAGGAAGCTGACGGACAGCTCCGGTAGCGCGCCAAGGAACAGCACCGATTTCGCCGGCAGCTTACGCAGTTCAGCACCGAGCGCTTCTGCATCGTCCTGATCGGCACCGACCACGCTGGTGAAGTGCTCACGATCCAGCGCCCGGTCCAGCGCAATGATCGGCAGCGGATCATTGACCCAACGCTGATAAAACGGATGTTCCGGCGGCAGTGAGGTCGAGACGATAATTGCATCGACCTGGCGCTGTAGCAGATGCTCAACGCAGCGCATTTCGTTATCGGGCTGATCTTCTGAACAGGCAATCAGCAGCTGATAGCCGCGCTGGCGCGCCTGGCGTTCCAGATAGTTAGCAATTCGGGTGTAGCTGGTATTTTCCAAATCGGGGATCACCAGCCCTATTGAGCGCGTACGACCGGCGCGAAGCCCTGCCGCCACCGCGTTAGGGTGGTAATTATGTTCACGCACCACCGCCATCACTTTCTCGACGGTTTTATCGCTGACACGATACTGCTTAGCCTTGCCATTAATCACATAGCTGGCCGTCGTGCGCGAAACACCCGCGAGGCGCGCAATTTCATCCAGTTTCACAATAACCCCACACTTCTTTATGGATTAGCATTTGTCACATCTAACCGCAGAAAAGTGTGGCGAGCAACCGCTTTTCATCCGCAGCAGGCGCTTTGTGACAAATAAAAAAACCCGGCATTACGCCGGGTTAGCAAACAATTCTGATCGTCACCTGGTGAAATTACCGCATGATACGATCGCCGCGCGACACGCCAACAATGCCGGAGCGCGCAACTTCAACGATTTCCGCCACTTCGCGCACGGTGCTGAGGAAGGCATCCAGCTTATCGCTGGTACCCGCAAGCTGAACCGTGTAAAGCGATGGCGTGACGTCAACGATCTGCCCACGGAAGATCTCCGCCGAGCGTTTCACCTCTTCACGACCGTAGCCGCTGGCCTGGATCTTCACCAGCATGATCTCACGCTCGACGAAAGCGCCCTGGCCCAGCTCACTGACGCGCAGCACGTCCACCAGCTTGTGCAGCTGCTTTTCGATCTGCTCAATCACCTTCTCGTCACCGACGGTCTGAATGGTCATGCGTGACAGCGTCGGGTCGTCCGTTGGCGCCACGGTCAGGCTTTCAATGTTGTAGCCACGCTGGGAGAACAGACCCACCACGCGGGACAATGCGCCGGATTCGTTTTCCAGCAGAACCGATAATACACGACGCATAATTAAGTCCTCTCCGTTTTGCTCAGCCACATTTCGTCCATACCGCCACCGCGAATATGCATCGGGTAGACGTGCTCGGTGCCATCAACGTTGACGTCAACAAACACCAGGCGCTCTTTGCCTAACTGTTCCAGTGCTTCTGTCAGCTTCGATTCCAGCTCGTCAGGGCGATTGATCGAGATACCAACATGGCCATAGGCTTCCGCCAGGCGCACGAAGTCAGGCAGTGATTCCATATAAGATTGTGAATGGCGACCGGAGTAGATCATATCCTGCCACTGCTTCACCATGCCGAGGAAACGGTTGTTGAGGTTCAGCACCAGCACCGGAATGCCGTACTGCAGCGCGGTAGACAGCTCCTGAATATTCATCTGAATACTGCCGTCACCGGTCACACAGACCACGGTTTCTTGCGGCAGCGCCAGCTTCACGCCCAGCGCAGCCGGCAGGCCGAAGCCCATGGTGCCGAGACCGCCGGAGTTGATCCAACGACGCGGTTTGTCGAACTGATAGTAAAGCGCGGCAAACATCTGGTGCTGACCCACGTCAGAGGTGACATAGGCTTCACCTTTGGTCAGACGGCAGATGGTTTCGATTACCGCCTGCGGCTTAATCTTATCGCTGGTGCGGTCGAACTCCAGGCACTGACGGGAACGCCACTGCTCAATGCTCTGCCACCAGTCGCGCACGCTGTCATAATTCTGCTGCACGTCGCTCTGGCCCAGCAGCTCCAGCATCTGTTGCAGCACCTGCTTCGCATCACCCACGATCGGCACATCGGCGGCCACGGTTTTCGAGATCGATGTTGGGTCGATATCGATGTGCAGCACGGTGGCATTCGGGCAGTATTTTGCCAGATTGTTGGTGGTACGGTCATCGAAGCGCACGCCAACGGCGAAGATCACATCGGAGTGATGCATCGTCATGTTGGCTTCGTAGGTACCGTGCATGCCGAGCATCCCCACGCACTGACGGTGCGTGCCCGGGAAGGCGCCCAGCCCCATCAGCGAGGTGGTCACCGGAACATTCAGTTTCTCGGCAAGCGTCAACAGCTCTTCGTGGCAGGCTGCATTAATCACACCACCACCGGCATAAATCACCGGCTTTTTCGCCGCCAGCAGCGTCTGCAATGCGCGCTTAATCTGACCTTTGTGACCCTGCGTCGTCGGATTGTAAGAGCGCATGCTCACTTCATCCGGCCAGACGTAAGGCAGTTTGTTCGCCGGGTTCATCATATCTTTTGGCAGGTCAACCACCACCGGGCCAGGACGACCGCTGGCAGCCAGCCAGAAAGCTTTCTTCATGATGGTCGGGATATCTTCAACCCGCTTCACCATAAAGCTGTGTTTCACCACAGGACGGGAGATCCCGACCATGTCGCACTCCTGGAAGGCGTCATAACCGATAAGCGAGGACATCACCTGACCGGAGAGCACCACCATCGGGATCGAGTCCATATAGGCCGTGGCAATACCGGTAATGGCATTGGTGGCACCGGGACCGGAGGTGACCAGCACCACGCCGACATCACCGGTGGCACGGGCGTAACCATCCGCCATATGCACAGCGCCCTGTTCGTGACGGACCAGGATGTGATCTACGCCGCCGACGGTTTGCAGAGCGTCATAGATATCGAGGACCGCTCCACCGGGATAGCCGAATACATGTTTTACGCCCTGATCGATTAACGATCGGACCACCATCTCGGCTCCTGACAACATCTCCATTTTTGCCTCCAGGCTTTAAGGTGCTGATTTATCTGCGGACAGATAAGGTCAAAACCTGTTTTTTATGCTCAGAAATTGGAAATCATTTCCAACATCCAGGTACAGGGCGCAGCCCCACTCGTTGGATAAACGTTATTGAGTTATGAATTCTTGTGGGCGTTTATCGCAAATACCATAACCGTAGAAAAGTTGGCAGGCAAACGGCAAACCACACCACGAGTGCGCAAAGCGTTAATTAAGGCTCTGCCGCCCTACCCTTGCCAGCGACAATTACACTGAAAATAAGGCATTCCAAAAGCGGAATATACTGCTGCCCGGTTATTTGCATTGTGATCGTTTTGTTATTAAAACTCTGTGGCATCGAATGCCCGGTCGGCTGAATAATGACCATGCGCAGCGGATTGTTATTGATGGTTGACAGCCCTGGGTTTGATCGGGTATCAATAAAGCCACTTTACAATTTATGGGGTCTGATTCAATGATTCGTTCCACCCGCCTACTCGGTCTACTACTAAACGCATCCTCATTGCGCGGTAGACTTGTGGGCGGAATCAATCACTGATTCAGGCTTGCAAAACTAAGAAACCCGCGCCAATGCGCGGGTTTTTTTATGCTCGCGGCAACCGGCGACGTAAACACGACAAGGAACAACCCAATGAGCCAACAAGTCATTATTTTCGATACCACTCTGCGCGATGGCGAGCAGGCATTACAGGCCAGCCTGAGTGTGAAAGAAAAGCTGCAAATTGCCCTGGCACTGGAACGTATGGGCGTCGACGTCATGGAGGTCGGCTTCCCGGTCTCCTCCCCGGGTGATTTTGAATCGGTGCAGACCATCGCCCGCCAGATTAAGAACAGCCGGGTTTGCGGTCTGGCACGCTGTGTGGAAAAAGATATCGACGCAGCCTACGAAGCGCTGCGCGTGGCGGAGGCCTACCGCATCCACACTTTCCTGGCGACCTCGCCGATGCACATCGCCACCAAACTGCGCAGTACCCTGCCAGAAGTGATTGAGCGTGCGGTGAAGATGGTGAAGCGCGCCCGTAACTACACCGACGATGTGGAGTTCTCCTGCGAAGACGGCGGCCGAACGCCAATCGATGACCTGTGCCGCGTGGTAGAAGCCGCGATTAATGCCGGTGCCACCACCATCAACATCCCGGATACCGTCGGTTACACCCTGCCTTACGAATACGCCAACATCTTTAGCGCCCTGCGCGAACGCGTACCCAATATCGATAAAGCGATCCTGTCCGTCCATACCCATGATGACCTGGGCATGGCGGTCGGCAACGCGCTGGCCGCGGTAAATGCCGGTGCGCGCCAGGTTGAAGGCGCCATGAACGGCCTGGGTGAGCGTGCCGGTAACTGCGCGCTGGAAGAGGTGATCATGGCGATTAAAACCCGCAGCCAGCTGATGAATGTGCACACGCGCATTAATCATCAGGAGATTTACCGTACCTGCCAGACCGTCAGCAAAATCTGCAATATGCCTATCCCGGCACATAAAGCGATTATCGGTTCCAACGCATTCGCCCACTCCTCCGGTATCCACCAGGATGGCGTGCTGAAGAACCGCGAAAACTATGAAATCCTGACCCCGGAATCTATCGGTCTGAAACAGGTACAGCTGAACCTGACTTCCCGCTCCGGCCGCGCTGCCGTGAAGCACCGCATGGAAGAGATGGGCTACACCGAAGCCGAGTACAACATGGATACGCTGTACGAGGCCTTCAAAGCGCTGGCCGACAAGAAAGGCCAGGTCTTCGATTACGACCTGGAAGCGCTGGCGTTTATCAACAAGCAGTCTGAAGAGCCGGAATACTTCAAGCTGGACACCTTCAACGTGCAGTCCGGTTCTACCGTAATTGCCACCGCCACCGTGCAGCTGGGCTGCGGTGATGAGCAGAAAACCGAAGCCGCTACCGGTAACGGTCCGGTTGATGCGGTCTATCAGGCGATCAACCGCATCACCGATTTCGATGCTGAGCTGATCAACTATCAGCTGACCGCCAAAGGCCACGGTAAAGATGCGCTGGGCCAGGTAGATATCGTGGTGCAGTACAACGAGCGTAAATTCCACGGCGTCGGTCTGGCGACCGATATCGTTGAGTCTTCAGCAAAAGCCATGGTTAACGCACTGAATAACATCTGGCGCGCACGCCAGGTCGAGCAGGAATTGCAGCGTAAGTCGCAGATGAAAGATCAGAAGGAAGCCGTATAAATGTCCAGCAGCTACCATATTGCAGTATTACCCGGTGATGGCATCGGCCCGGAAGTAATGGCTCAGGCCAGCAAAGTGCTGGACGCAGTACGCGAGCGCTTCAACATGCGCATCTCCACCAGCGAATATGACGTCGGCGGCATCGCTATTGACCGCCACGGGGAGCCGTTACCGCAGGCAACGATTAAAGGCTGTGAGCAGGCGGATGCGATTCTGTTCGGCTCGGTCGGTGGCCCAAAATGGGAACACCTTCCGCCTGCAGAACAGCCGGAGCGCGGCGCACTGCTGCCGCTGCGTAAGCAATTCCAGCTGTTCAGCAACCTGCGCCCGGCCAGCCTGTATCAGGGGCTGGAAGATTTCTGCCCGCTGCGCCGCGACATTGCCGACCAGGGTTTCGACATTCTGGTGGTGCGTGAACTGACCGGTGGCATCTATTTTGGCCAGCCAAAGGGGCGTGAAGGCAGCGGAATGCATGAGCGCGCTTTCGACACCGAGGTTTATCACCGTTTCGAAATTGAACGCATTGCGCGTATCGCTTTTGAGTCAGCGCGCAAACGCCGCAACAAGGTAACCTCGATCGATAAAGCTAACGTGCTGCAGTCCTCTATTTTGTGGCGTCAGATTGTTAACGAAGTGGCGCAGGACTACCCGGACGTTGAGCTGAGCCATATGTATATCGACAACGCCACCATGCAGCTGATCAAGGCGCCGTCGCAGTTTGACGTGATGCTGTGCTCAAATCTGTTTGGCGACATCCTGTCGGACGAATGCGCAATGATCACCGGCTCGATGGGCATGCTGCCCTCCGCCAGCCTGAATGAGAAAGGCTTTGGTCTGTTCGAACCGGCGGGCGGTTCCGCGCCGGATATCGCCGGGAAAAATATCGCTAACCCGGTGGCGCAGATCCTGTCACTGGCCCTGCTGCTGCGCTACAGCCTGAATGCGGCAAACGCCGCCGACGCAATTGAGCACGCCATTAACCGCGCGCTGGAAGAGGGTTATCGCACCGGCGACCTGGCCGGTAACGGTAAAGCGATCGGCACCGATGAAATGGGCAGCGTGATTGCCCGGTTTATTCGCGAAGCATAATGATGAAAACACTGTACGAGAAGCTGTTTGATGCGCACGTCGTGCACGAAGCACCCAATGAAACACCGCTGATCTATATTGACCGTCACCTCGTCCATGAGGTGACCTCAGCGCAGGCATTTGACGGCCTGCGCGCGCACGGTCGCCCGGTGCGCCAGCCGTCAAAAACCTTTGCCACCATGGATCATAACGTCTCCACCCAGTCGCGGGACATCAACGCCAGCGGCGAGATGGCGCGTATCCAGATGTCGATGCTGATGAAAAACTGTGAGGCGTTCGGCGTGCAGCTGTTTGACCTGAACCATCAGTTTCAGGGCATCGTACACGTGATGGGGCCGGAGCAGGGCCTGTCGCTGCCGGGCATGACTATCGTTTGTGGTGATTCCCATACCTCCACCCACGGCGCGTTAGGCGCGCTGGCGTTTGGTATCGGCACCTCCGAGGTCGAGCACGTGCTGGCCACGCAGACGCTGAAACAGTCGCGGGCGAAAACCATGAAGGTGGAAGTGCGCGGCAAAACGGCAGCGGGCATTACCGCGAAAGATATCGCGCTGGCGATTATCGGTAAAACCGGCAGCGGCGGCGGCAACGGTCACGTGGTCGAATTCTGCGGCGAAGCGGTGGAAGCCCTGAGCATGGAAGGCCGCATGACCCTGTGCAACATGGCGATTGAGCTGGGCGCGAAGGCCGGGCTGATTGCGCCTGATGACACCACCTTTAACTACGTTAAGGGCCGTCGCTTTGCCCCGAAAGAGGCTGAGTGGCAGCAGGCGGTAGATTACTGGCGCACGCTGAAATCCGATGATGGCGTGCAGTTCGACAAAGTGGTGACGCTGGATGCCGCCGATATTGCGCCGCAGGTAACCTGGGGCACCAATCCCGGCCAGGTGATCGCCGTCAGCGATCTCATCCCGGACCCGGCGTCGTTCAGCGACCCGGTGGAACGCGCCTCTGCGGAAAAAGCGCTGGCCTATATGGATCTCAAACCCGGTATTCGCCTGACCGATGTGCGCATCGACAAAGTGTTTATCGGCTCCTGTACCAATTCACGCATTGAAGATCTGCGCGCGGCGGCGGCGGTGGTAAAAGGCCATAAGATCGCTGCTGGCGTGCAGGGGTATGTGGTGCCCGGTTCCGGCCCGGTGAAAGCTCAGGCGGAAGCGGAAGGTCTGGATAAGATCTTTATTGATGCGGGTTTTGAATGGCGCCTGCCAGGCTGCTCGATGTGCCTGGCCATGAACAACGACCGCCTCAGCCCGGGTGAACGCTGCGCTTCCACCAGCAACCGTAACTTTGAAGGTCGCCAGGGGCGCGGCGGACGCACTCATCTGGTCAGCCCGGCGATGGCAGCCGCAGCAGCCGTAGCCGGCCATTTTGCCGACATTCGTGAGCTGGCGTAAGGAATTATTATGGCGAAAAAATTTACCCAACACAGCGGTATCGTGGTGCCGCTGGATGCAGCCAACGTCGACACCGATGCGATTATCCCCAAGCAGTTTTTGCAGATGGTGACGCGCACCGGTTTTGGCCGCAACCTGTTTTATGACTGGCGCTACAGCGACGCTGAGGGGCAAATCCCTAACCCGGACTTTATCCTTAACCAGCCGGCGTTCAGCGGTGCCAGCATTATGCTGACCCGTGAAAACTTCGGCTGCGGCTCCTCGCGTGAACATGCACCGTGGGCGCTGACCGATTATGGCATCCAGGCGATTATTGGCTCCGGCTTTGCCGATATCTTTGCTAATAACTCGTTCAATAATCAGCTGCTGCTGGTGACGCTGAGTGAAGCAGAAGTGGATGAGATGTTTCGGATGGTCGCCGCTGAGCCGGGCATGCGTTTTACCGTTGATCTGGTCAATCAGCAGGTGCTGGTCGGGGATAAAGCCTGGCCGTTTGAGATCGACAGCTTCCGCCGCCACTGCCTGATCAACGGTCTGGACTCCATTGGCCTGACGTTGCAGCACGATGCCGATATCAGCGCCTGGGAACAGAAACAACCCGCGTTTTTGCGTTGATGCGGCGGCGGGCTGACCGAAAAAGAGGGTCAGCCGCTACAAATACGGTAGGGTTCGACCTTTTTTTCCGGTCGACCCCTATCAATCACACCGCTCTTTTCTCCCGCACCCGCCACGACAGCGCAAACGACACTATCGCCAGCAGGAACGCCAGCCAGTAAACCGCGTCATGCCCGAAGGTCTCCGCCAGCGCCCCCTGCAGCACCCCCGCCAGAATGACCCCGGTCGAAATACTGTTGGTAAACAGCGTGGTGGCTGCGCCGGGGCGCCCAGGCATTAAATCCTGGAACCAGATCATGCCAATCCCGGCAATAATGCCGATAAACACCGCATTAAACAGCTGCAGTATCATCAGCGCCGTGCGGCTGTGAAACAGCACTAGCCCGAGATAAAACAGCACGCCGCAGCCGATCGCCAATAGCATCATGGTGCGTTTACCAAAGCGTTTCACAGAGTGCCCGGCCAGCAGCATGACCGGGATCTCCAGCCCGGCCGCGGTGCCCATCAGCAGCCCGGCCAGTTTCTCCGGCAGCCCCAGCACGCCGCTGATATACAGCGGCATATCAATGATATACATGGTATTGCAGGTCCACATGATCACCGAGGCGATAAACAGCATGCGCACGTCCGCACTTTTCCAGGCGCTCATCTCGGTGATAGGAACTGCCCCGCTACTCTCCGCACGCGGCACCGACGGCAGGGTAAACCACACCAGCGCCACGCAGGCAACGAACAGCGCTGCGGCAACGATAAACATGGTGGTAAAGCCATAGTTCAGGGCAATAGCAAACGACAGCGGCGGGCCAATTACCCACGCCAGCGACAGCTGGGCACGCATCACCGAACTAAACATCACCGCCTCACGCGCCGAGCTGTCGGCATATTCCCGCGCCAGGGCAAATATCTGCGGCATCGCCACGCTGGCAATCGCCGACAGCAGCACCCCGGCGGTGATCAGCGTCAGATAGTGGCGGTTGAAGGCAAACAGCAACGCATTCGCCACCGCCATCACGCAGCAGAACAGGATCAGCATGCGCCGGTCGCCGCGATTATCGGAACGCTTCGCCAGCAGCAGGCTGACCACGATCCCCGCCACCGCATTCACCGTATAAAACAGCCCGACCCAGAACGGCCGCACGGCTACTTCACGGCTGAGGAACAGGCTCAGCGTCGGGGCCTGTAATGCCCCGGCGACGCCGACCATAAAAGAGACAGCCATAAAAGCCAGGTACACCGGATGAATACGGCGATTGCGAAGGAGCGATTTCATTACGGGTGCCTCGACCTGCAAAAATGGAGAGAGTGCTAAACCAATAGCTTAGAAGAGAAAGCATGAAAAAAGCCAGCGGCATAGACGCCAGCTGGCCGGTGAAAAGCACCATACTCAGAACTACCCGGTCCGGGTAAAGATTCAGAGTGCCATTCCGAAGAATGCCTCCCACTCTTTCATCTGTCAGCATTATCACCGTAATATAGGGCAGCAAAAACAGACGGCTTTTAACACAGGGTTCCCCTTTTATGTCTTCACCGCGTTTGCAGCAGCAGTTTATCCGGCTCTGGCAGTGCTGCGAGGGCCAGTCACAGGAAACCACGCTGAGCGATCTGGCGGTCCAGCTCAGCTGTTCTCGTCGCCATATGCGCAACCTGCTGAACGCTATGCAGGAACAGGGCTGGCTTGAGTGGCAGGCGGAAGCCGGGCGCGGCAAGCGCTCACGCCTGACCTTCCGCTACACCGGGCTGGCCCTGCAGCAGCAGCGGGCGGAGGACCTGCTGGAACAGGACCGCATCGATCAGCTGGTACAGCTGGTCGGCGACAAAAACCGCGTGCGTCAGATGCTGCTGTCGCATCTGGGCCGCAGCTTCCGCCAGGGGAAACATATCCTGCGCGTGCTCTACTACCGCCCGCTGCTCAATCTGCTGCCCGGCACGCCGCTGCGCCGCTCAGAAACCCACCTCGCCCGCCAGATCTTTAACGGCCTGGCGCGGATAAATGAGGAAAACGGGGAAATCGAGCCGGACATTGCCCACCACTGGCAGCAGATCGCCCCGCTGCACTGGCGCTTCTTTCTGCGCCCGGCGATTCATTTCCACCACGGCCGCGAGCTGGAGATGGACGATGTCATCGCCACGCTGGAGCGCCTGAAACAGCAGCCGCTATTCAGCCACTTCGCGCAGATTGAAAGCCATACGCCGTGGACGCTGGATATCCATCTCAGCCACCCTGATGCCTGGCTACCCTGGCTGCTGGGCAGCGTCAGCGCGATGATCCTGCCAAAGGAGTGGCCGCACATGCGCAACTTTGCCCGCCAGCCGGTGGGCACCGGGGCCTACGCGGTCGAGCGCAACCAGCACAGCCAGCTGCGCATCTCGGCGTTTGATGACTACTTTGGCTACCGGGCGCTGATTGACGAGGTCAACATCTGGGTGCTGCCGGAGATCAGCGACGAGCTGGTCTACTCCGGCGTGAAGCTGCAAAGCGAAAGCACCGATGAGAAATCAGAGGAGAGCCGTCTTGAGGAGGGCTGCTACTTCCTGATGTTTGACCAGCGCTCCGCACACGGCCGTAATGAGCAGCTGCGCCGCTGGATCAGCACCATCTTCAACCCGATCGCGCTGCTCAACCACAGCGGCATCGCCTATCAGCGCTACTGGTTCCCGGCCTACGGCCTGCTGCCGCGCTGGCACCATCGCCGCGATATGGCGGTTGCCGGGAAGCCGCCGGGGCTAACTTCGCTCACCATCACCTGGTATAGCGACCACATTGAGCACCAGGGCATCGCCAACGCGCTCGGGCCGATCCTGGCCGCGCACGGCGTCGAGCTAATCACTCAGGAGATCGACTATGAGAGCTGGTATCGCGGCGAAGCCGAAAGCGATATCTGGCTCGGCAGCGCCAACTTTACCCTGCCGCTGGAGTTCTCGCTGTTTGCCCTGCTGTATGAGATCCCGCTGATGCACCACTGCGTGCCGATCGACTGGGAAAGCGATGCGGTGCAGTGGCGCGAGCAGAAGCTGCCGCTCGCCGACTGGAGCAAGCAGCTGATTGAGAGCAACTTCCTGCATCCGCTGTTCCACCACTGGCTGCTGCTGCACGGGCAGCGCAGTATGCGCGGCGTGCGCATGAACACCCTCGGCTGGTTTGACTTCAAGTCTGCCTGGTTCGCGCCGCCGGAATCATGACGCTTTCGCCCTGTTGACGAAGCCTCTACAATAAGCCGCGATTAGCGGCCCACCCTACTGAAGGAACGCCACGTGTTGAAAAGAATACTGCCTCTGCTGGTGCTGTTTTCCCTGCCTGCCTTCGCGGCGAAAGAGACCCTGACGGTTTACACCTATGACTCTTTCTCCGCCGACTGGGGCCCCGGCCCGGCAATAAAAAAAGCGTTCGAAGCGCAGTGCAACTGCGAGCTGAAATACGTGGCGCTGGAGGATGGCGTGTCGCTGCTTAACCGGCTGCGGATGGAAGGCAAGAACAGCAAGGCCGACGTGGTGCTGGGGCTGGATAACAATCTGCTGGATGCCGCCGAAAAGACCGGGCTGTTTGCCCCGGCCACTGTCGACACCCACGGCAGCACGGTGCCGGGCGGCTGGCACAACAGCACCTTCGTGCCGTTCGATTACGGCTGGTTCGCCTTCGTTTATGTTAAAACCAAACTGCAAAATCCGCCAAAAAGCCTGAAAGAGCTGGTGGAGAGCGACCGACCGCTGAAGATCATTTACCAGGATCCGCGCACCAGCACGCCGGGACTCGGCCTGCTGCTGTGGATGCAGAAAGTGTTTGGCGCTGACAGCCCGCAGGCGTGGCAGAAGCTGGCGAAGAAAACCGTCACCGTCACCAAAGGCTGGAGCGAAGCCTATGGCCTGTTTCTGAAAGGGGAGAGCGATATGGTGCTGAGTTACACCACCTCCCCGGCTTATCACCTGATTGCCGAGAAGAAAGACCAGTACGCCGCCGCTAACTTCAGCGAAGGCCACTATCTACAGGTAGAGGTGGCCGGGCAGCTGAAGGCCAGCAAGCAGCCTGAACTGGCACAGCAGTTTATGCAGTTCATTCTGACGCCTGCCTTCCAGGACACTATCGCCACCGGCAACTGGATGTACCCGGCGATCAAAACCACCCTGCCTGCCGGTTTCGACACCCTGACCGTGCCCGCCACCTCTTTGCAGTACAGCGCCGGGGACGTAGCGAGCCAGCGCAGCAGCTGGATTAGTGCATGGCAACGCGCCGTCAGCCAGTAATCCCCGGCTGGCTGCTGCCCGGCGGGATTGCCGCGCTGCTGCTGATCGGCGTGGCGCTGCTGGCGTTTTTTGCCCTGTGGCAGAATGCACCCGCAACCGACTGGCGCGCACTCTGGCATGACAGCTATCTGTGGCACGTGCTGCGCTTCTCCTTCGGCCAGGCGCTGCTGTCGGCGCTGCTGTCGGTGTTACCGGCGATTCTGCTGGCGCGGGCGCTGTATCGCCGCCGCTTTACCGGGCGCGCCACCCTGCTGCGGCTGTGCGCCATGACGCTGGTGCTGCCGGTGCTGGTCGCCGTGTTTGGCATTCTCAGCGTCTATGGCCGCAGCGGCTGGCTGGCGCAGCTCTGCGCCCTGCTCGGCATCCACTATTCGTTCACGCCTTACGGCCTGCAGGGCATCCTGCTGGCGCACGTCTTCTTTAATCTGCCGCTGGCCACGCGCCTGCTGTTGCAGGCCTTGCAGCAGATCCCCGGCGAACAGCGCCAGCTTGCTGCCCAGCTGGGCCTGGGCGGATGGGCGCATTTTTGCATTGTCGAATGGCCGTGGCTGCGGCGGCAGATCCTGCCGGCAGGCGCGCTGATCTTTATGCTCTGTTTCGCCAGCTTCGCGACGGTGCTGTCGCTTGGCGGCGGACCGCAGGCCACCACCATCGAGCTGGCAATTTTTCAGGCGCTGAGCTTTGACTACGACCCGGGCCGCGCCGCTCTGCTGGCGCTATTGCAGATGGTCTGCTGCCTGGGGCTGGTCGTGCTGAGCCAGCGTCTGAGCAAGGCCATTCCGGCGGGCAGCGACAGCCTGGGCGGCTGGCGTAATCCGCAGGACAGCTGGCGCGCACGCCTGCTTGACGGCGTGCTGATCGCGCTGGCGCTGCTGCTGATCCTGCCACCGCTGCTGGCGGTGGTCGCTGACGGGCTCAATCAGGGCTTTAGCGGCGTATTGCAGCAGACCGCGCTGTGGCAGGCGACGTTTACCTCGCTGCGCATCGCCCTCGGGGCCGGGCTGTTGAGCGTGCTGCTGACGGTGATGCTGCTGTGGAGCAGCCGCGAACTGCGCCTGCGTCAGCATTCGCTGTGGGGCCAGGCGCTGGAGCTAAGCGGCATGCTGATCCTCGCCATGCCCGGTATTGTTCTGGCGACCGGCTTTTTCCTGCTGCTCAACCAGAGCGTGGGGCTACCGGACTCCGCGGACGGCATCGTTATTTTCACCAATGCGCTGATGGCGGTGCCTTATGCCATGAAGGTGCTGGAAAACCCGCTGCGCGACATCGCCGAGCGCTACAACCGCCTCTGCTTATCGCTGGATATTCGCGGCTGGAACCGCCTGCGGCTGATTGAGCTACGCGCCCTGAAACGCCCGCTGGCGCAGGCGCTGGCCTTTGCCTGCGTACTGTCGATTGGGGATTTCGGCGCGGTGGCGCTGTTTGGCAACGAGCACTTCCGCACGCTGCCGTTCTACCTCTATCAGCAGATAGGTTCGTACCGCAGCAGCGACGGCGCAGTAACGGCCCTGCTGCTGCTGCTGCTCTGCTTCCTGCTGTTCACCGTGATTGAAAAACTGCCGGGGCGCCATGTTAAGCCTGACTAATCTCACCTATCTGTACAACCACCTGCCGATGCGCTTCACCTTCAGCGCGCAGGCGGGCGAGCGGCTGGCGATCCTCGGCCCGAGCGGCGCGGGCAAAAGCACCCTGCTGAGCCTGCTGGCCGGCTTTCTGCCGATCAGCGGCGGCGATCTGCGGCTAAACGGCTGCGATCATCGTGCGACGCCTCCGGCGCAGCGCCCGGTGTCGATGCTGTTTCAGGAGAACAACCTGTTTCCGCACCTGACGGTGGCGCAGAATATTGGCCTTGGCCTGCACCCCGGGCTGAAGCTCAGCCACCAGCACAAGCATGAGTTACAGAACATCGCCCAGCGCGTCGGGCTGACGGATGAGCTACAGCGCCTGCCGCATCAGCTCTCCGGCGGCCAGCGCCAGCGTGCGGCCCTCGCCCGCTGCCTGGTGAGACAACAGCCGATCCTGCTGCTCGACGAGCCGTTCTCCGCCCTCGATCCGGCCCTGCGTAAAGAGATGCTGGCGCTGGTGGATGAGGTCTGTGCCGAGCGCAATATCACGCTGCTGATGGTGTCGCACAGCATTGAAGATGCCGCGACCATCGCACCGCGCAGCCTGCTGATCGTTGACGGAAGGGTTTACTGGGATGGCAGCACCGCGCTGTTGCAGCGCGGTGCCGTGCCGGAGGCGGCGGTACTCGGGGTGACTTTAGAAAAACACGTCCCATAACAGATGGCGGAAAATCGGCATCATCGGGTGGAACTGAATCGCGGTAAAGCTGGCTATCGCCAACACCGCCACCAGCGGCGCTAACCAGCGCAGGCGCGCAACCGGCAGAAACGGCGTGGCCCAGTCGTTCTGCTTTTTCGCCCGCAGCCAGCGCCAGCACAGCCAGCAGCCGAGCCATACCAGCAGCGCCACGCCGAGCAGCAGCCACTTAAACATCCCGCTGCTGGCATCCTTCGGCACGTCAATCGCCACGCCCGCCAGGATCCCCGGCAGCAGATAGAGCGGCGGCCACAGAATGCAGCCAATCAGATTCGGCGGAATAAATTTGCGCACCGGCAGCTCCAGCATCCCTGCCACCAGCGGGATCAGCGGTCGCGTAGGCCCAACAAAGCGCCCGACGATAATGGTAAACATGCTGTGCGCGTGCAGCGCATGTTCGGTTTTATCCATCAGCTTCTGGTGTTTTTTGATAAACGACCAGCGGTGCAGCGGCCCTTTAAACTGCCAGCCGATAAAATAGGAGATCCAGTCACCGAGCAGGCAACCTATCGTCCCCACCGCCCACGCAGGATAGAGCCCAATCTGCCCGCTGCCGATCAGCGCGCCAAAGGAAGCCATTAACACCGTTCCCGGCAGCAGCAGCCCGACCAGCGCCAACGATTCAAAGAAAGTCACCAGGCCAATCGCCAGTAGCGACCAGGCCAGTGATTGGGTAATTAAATGTTGCAGCCAGGCTTCCATATCATTCCAAAACGGTAAGAAGAACCCTGGATTCTCCAGAGGCAGCTGGAAAGCGTCAAGGCCTGATTTGTATGGGAACGTATGGCGGCGAGTGAACAACACAATCACTGTATAAATAAACATGCTATCATTGATGAATTATGATGCAGGAGAATTTGGGTGAACGACGCACGTGCAGGATTCCTGTTAAGCCGCCACTGGCGCGATACGCCCGCCGGCAGTGAGGTGGTGCTGTGGCTGGCAACCGACAGCGGGCCACAGCAGGTGGTGTTACCGCCGCAGGAGTCCGTGGCGTTTATCCCCGCAGAGCAGCAGGCGGATGCCGCGGCCTTACTGGCTGGTGAGCGGCACTGGCGCTTTGCCGCGCTTGAGCTGAAGGATTTCCGCCAGCGCCCGGTGGTCGGCCTCTACTGCAAGCAAAACCGTCAGCTGCAGAAGCTGGAAAAGCTGCTGCGCGAAAACGGCATCGCCGTGTATGAGGCCGACGTGCGCCCGCCCGAGCGCTATCTGATGGAGCGCTTTATCACCGCCCCGGTGTGGTTCAGCGGTCAGCCTTCCGGCGATCGCCTGGTCAATACCCGGCTGAAACCCCACCCCGACTATCGCCCACCGCTAAAGTGGGTGTCGCTGGATATCGAGACCACCCGCCACGGCGAGCTTTATTGCATCGGGCTGGAGGGCTGCGGCCAGCGTGATGTCTATATGCTCGGCCCGGAAAACGGCGATGCCAGCCAGCTGAACTTCAGCCTTGAGTACGTTGATACCCGCCCGCAGCTGCTGGAAAAACTCAATGCCTGGTTTGCCCGCCATGACCCCGACGTGCTGATTGGCTGGAACGTGGTGCAGTTCGACCTGCGCGTGCTGCAAAAGCACGCCGACCGCTACGGCATTCCTCTTCAGCTTGGGCGCGGACACAACGGCGCGCTTGAGTGGCGCGAGCACGGGTTTAAGCCCGGCGTCTTCTTCGCCCAGGCCAGCGGGCGGCTGATAATAGACGGTATTGAAGCGCTGAAGTCCGCCTTCTGGAACTTTGACTCTTTCAGTCTGGAAGCGGTATCGCGCGAGCTGCTCGGCGAAGGGAAAGCGATCAATAATCCGTGGCAGCGCATGGAGGAGATCAACCAGCGCTTCGCCGAGGACAAGCCCGCGCTGGCGCTTTATAACCTGAAAGACTGCGAGCTGGTAACGCGCATCTTCCAGCACACCGAGCTGATGCCATTCCTGCTGGAGCGCGCCTCCGTCAATGGCCTGGCGGTCGATCGTCACGGCGGATCGGTGGCGGCGTTCAGCCATCTTTACCTGCCGCGCATGCATCGCGCCGGATTTGTCGCGCCAAATATGGGTGAAGTCGCCCCGCAGGCCAGCCCCGGCGGCTACGTGATGGACTCACGCCCCGGCCTGTATGATTCGGTGCTGGTGCTGGATTATAAAAGCCTGTATCCGTCGATTATCCGCACCTTCCTGATTGACCCGGTCGGGCTGGTGGAGGGGATGGCGCACCCTGACGAGGCCGATTCCGTTGGCGGCTACCTGGGCGCCCGCTTTTCGCGCACCACCCACTGCCTGCCGGAGATCGTTAACCAGATCTGGCAGGGGCGCGAAGCGGCGAAAAAACAGGGTAACAAGCCGCTGTCGCAGGCGCTGAAAATTATCATGAACGCCTTTTATGGCGTGCTCGGCACCAGCGCCTGCCGCTTCTTCGACCCGCGGCTGGCCTCGTCAATTACCATGCGCGGCCATGACATCATGCGCCAGACGCGCGAGCTGATTGAGGCCGAAGGCTATGACGTGATTTATGGTGATACCGACTCCACCTTCGTCTGGCTAAAATCGGCGCACGACGAAACCCGCGCCGCTGAAATCGGTCATCAGCTGGTGGAGAAAGTGAACCGCTGGTGGCAACAGCATCTGCAGGCGGAGTACGGCGTCGAGAGTGCGCTGGAGCTGGAGTATGAAACCCACTTCAGCCGCTTTTTAATGCCGACCATTCGCGGCGCCGAACAGGGCAGTAAAAAACGTTATGCGGGCCTGATCCGCAAGGGTGAAAATCAGCGCATGGTATTTAAAGGGCTGGAAACGGTACGTACCGACTGGACGCCGCTGGCGCAGAAGTTCCAGCAGGAGCTGTACCTGAAAATTTTTACCGGCCAGCCCTATCAGGACTACATTCGTGAAACCGTGCGCCAGCTGCTGGATGGCGAGCTGGACGATCAGCTCACCTATAGCAAGCGCCTGCGCCGCCCGCTGGGGGAATATCAGCGCAACGTGCCGCCGCACGTGCGCGCTGCACGCATCGCCGATGAACAGAATCAAAAGCTTGGCCGCCCGCTGCTGTATCAGAACGGCGGCAAGATCCGCTATGTGATTGCCACCAGCGGACCGGAACCGCTGGAAGCGCGAATGACGCCGCTGGACTACGATCACTACCTTGAGCGCCAGCTGCAGCCGGTGGCCGATGGCATTCTGCCCTTCATGCATGATGACTTTGCTACACTGGTAACCGGACAAATGGGGCTTTTTTGACAGGTGACGAACGGGCAGCCTTCCAGTACCATAGCGCCCTTCCTGTTTTCACTCAGATTGAATTCACTGCCGGGCCTTATTATCGCCGGGCGGAATGCTAACACCTGAAACACACCAGACGAGAATCGAGCCGAATATTTATGCCTTTTACACTTGGTCAACGCTGGATAAGCGATACGGAAAGCGAACTGGGATTGGGAACTGTGGTTGCCGTCGATACACGCATGGTCACCCTGCTCTTTCCTGCTACGGGCGAAAACCGTCTCTACGCCAGAAATGATTCTCCGATCACCCGCGTGGTGTTCAACCCGGGCGACACCATTACCAGTCACGAAGGCTGGGAGATGGAAGTTACCGAAGTCAACACGGTCAACGGCGTAGTCAGCTACGTCGGCACCCGCCTTGATACTGAGGAAAGCGATGTGGTGCTGCGCGAGGTAATGCTCGACAGCAAGCTGGTGTTCAGTAAACCTCAGGACCGCCTGTTTGCCGGCCAGCTGGACCGCATGGACCGCTTCGCGCTGCGCTTTCGCGCGCGTAAATATCAGAGTGAGCAATATCGCCTTGCCACCAGCGGCCTGCGCGGCATGCGCACCAGCCTGATCCCGCACCAGTTGCATATCGCGCACGATGTTGGCCGCCGCCACGCGCCGCGCGTGCTGCTGGCCGATGAAGTAGGCCTGGGTAAAACCATCGAAGCCGGGATGATCATCCACCAGCAGCTGCTGGCCGGTCGTGCCGAGCGTATTCTGATCGTGGTACCGGAAACTCTGCAGCATCAGTGGCTGGTGGAAATGCTGCGCCGCTTTAACCTGCGCTTTGCGCTGTTCGACGATGACCGCTACGCTCAGGCGCAGCTTGACAGCGATAACCCATTTGAAACCGAGCAGATGATTATCTGTTCGCTCGACTTTGTGCGCCGCAACAAACAGCGCCTGGAAAAACTGGCCGATGCCGAATGGGACCTGATGGTGGTGGATGAAGCTCATCACCTGGTGTGGTCTGAAGAAGCACCAAGCCGCGAATATCAGGTGATCGAACAGCTCGCCGAGCAGATCCCCGGCATCCTGCTGCTGACCGCCACCCCGGAACAGCTGGGAATGGAGAGCCACTTCGCCCGCCTGCGCCTGCTGGACCCGAATCGCTTCCACGACTTTGCGCAATTTGTGGAAGAGCAGAAGCACTTCCGCCCGATTGCCGACGCGGTCTCTCTGCTGCTGGCCGATAAAACCATCGGCAACGATGAGCTGAACCTGCTGAATGACCTGATGGGCGAGCAGGATATTGAACCGCTGCTGCAAACCGCCAACAGCGATCGCGAAGGCAAGCTGGAAGCGCGCCAGGAGCTGATTAGCATGCTGATGGACCGTCACGGCACCAGCCGCGTGCTGTTCCGCAACACGCGTAACGGCGTCAAAGGCTTCCCGAAACGCGAACTGCATCAGATCCGTCTGCCGCTGCCGACGCAGTATCAGACGGCAATCAAAGTCTCCGGCATTATGGGCGCGCGTAAGTCCGCCGACGAACGCGCCCGCGACATGCTCTACCCGGAGCAGATTTATCAGGAATTTGAAGGCGACAGCGGCACCTGGTGGAACTTCGACCCGCGCGTTGAGTGGCTGATGGGCTTCCTCACCAGCAACCGCGATAAAAAAGTGCTGGTGATCTGCGCTAAAGCCGCCACAGCACTGCAGCTGGAGCAGGTCCTGCGCGAGCGCGAAGGTATTCGTGCCGCCGTATTCCATGAAGGGCTGTCAATTATTGAACGCGATCGCGCGGCGGCCTGGTTCGCCTCGGAAGAGGATGGCGCGCAGGTGCTGCTCTGTTCTGAAATCGGCTCTGAAGGGCGTAACTTCCAGTTCGCCAGCCAGATGGTGATGTTCGACCTGCCGTTTAACCCGGACCTGCTGGAGCAGCGTATTGGCCGTCTCGACCGTATCGGTCAGGCGCACGATATTCAGATCCACGTGCCTTATCTGGAAAGAACCGCACAGTCGGTGCTGGTGCAGTGGTATCACGAAGGGCTGGATGCATTCGAGCACACCTGCCCGACCGGCCGTACCGTGTATGACAGCGCCTACAGCCAGCTGATTGAGTATCTCGCCGCGCCGGAGAACCCGGAAGGGCTGGATGAGTTTATCCGCCAGTGCCGCAAGCAGCACGACGGCCTGAAAGCCCAGCTGGAACAGGGCCGTGACCGTCTGCTGGAGCTGAACTCCAACGGCGGCGAAAAAGCCCAGGCGCTGGCTAACCTGATCTCCGAGCAGGATAACGATATTGAGCTGGTCAACTTTGCCCTCAACCTGTTCGATATCGTCGGTATTAATCAGGAAGATCGCAGCGATAACCTGATCATCCTGACGCCGGGCGACCATATGCTGGTGCCGGACTTCCCGGGTCTGCCGGAAGATGGCTGCACCATCACCTTTGACCGCAACCAGGCGCTGTCGCGTGAAGATGCGCAGTACGTCAGCTGGGAGCACCCGATCATCCGTAACGGGCTGGATCTGATCCTCTCCGGCGACACCGGTAGCTGCGCGCTGTCGCTGCTGAAGAACAAAGCCCTGCCGGTCGGCACGCTGCTGCTGGAGCTGATCTACGTGGTGGAAGCTCAGGCGCCGAAGCACCTGCAGCTGACCCGCTTCCTGCCGCCCACGCCTATCCGCATGCTGGTCGACCGCAAAGGCACCAACCTGGCGGCCAAAGTGGAGTTTGAAAGCTTCAACCGCCAGCTGAATGCGGTTAACCGCCACACCGGCAGCAAGCTGGTCAATGCGGTGCAGCAGGACGTACATGAGATCATTAAGCTGTCAGAAGAGCCGGCCGCACTGGAAGCGCGTAAAGTGATTGATGCAGCACGCGTGGAAGCTAACGAAAAGCTGAGCGCCGAGCTGTCACGCCTGCAGGCGCTGAGCGCGGTCAATCCTAACATCCGTCAGGATGAGATTGACGCGCTGGAAAGCAACCGCGAGCAGGTGCTGGCCAATCTTGATGAAGCAGGCTGGCGTCTTGATGCGCTGCGTCTGATTGTTGTGACGCACCAGTAAATGATGATGGCACCCTACAATCCGCCGCTGGAGCCGTGGCTGCATATCCTCTATCAGGATGAGCACATCATGGTGGTCAATAAACCCAGCGGGCTGCTGTCGGTTCCCGGCCGCCTGGACGATCACAAGGACAGCGTCATGACCCGCGTCCAGCGTGATTATCCGGCGGCGGAGTCGGTGCACCGGCTGGATATGGCCACCAGCGGCGTGATGGTGGTGGCGCTAACCAAAGCCGCCGAGCGCGAGCTGAAACGGCAGTTCCGCGAGCGCGAGCCGCAGAAAACTTACGTGGCGCGCGTCTGGGGGCATCCGCAGCCGGAGAAAGGGCTGGTCGATTTACCGCTGATCTGTGACTGGCCGAACCGGCCAAAGCAGAAGGTCTGTTTTGACACGGGTAAGTCGGCGCAGACGGAGTATCAGGTGCTGGACTACGCCAGTGATAACAGCGCGCGCGTACAGCTGAAGCCAATTACCGGGCGTTCCCACCAGCTGCGCGTGCATATGCTGGCGCTCGGCCACCCGATCCTCGGCGATAACTTTTACGCGCACGACGCGGCGAAAGCGATGGCACCCCGTCTGCAGCTGCATGCCGAAAGCCTGAGCATTAGCCACCCGCAGTACGGCACGCCAATGACGTTCCGGCAGCCGGCGGAGTTTTAATTTATTGACCCAGTGATACGGGCCGATCGGAACAGATGATCGGCCCCTACGGTAGGGGAGGACCTTCTTTTTCGGTCCGCCCTTTTTTCAGCCTTATTTAAATCCCTTCTCGCGCTTGATCAGATCGTACGCTGACTGAATCTCCTGCGCTTTCTGCTTCGCCATCTCCATCATCTGCGGCGGTAACCCTTTCGCCACCAGCTTATCCGGGTGATGCTCGCTCATCAGCTTGCGATAGGCGCGCTTGATGGTAGTGCCATCGTCGCTGCTTTTTACCCCAAGCACGCTGCAGGCGTCCTCCAGCGTGGGACCACGCCGTGCACCGGCAAAGCCGCCCTGCGAAGAGCCACCGCCGCCCTGATAGCCGCCGCCAAACTGCTGGCCGCTCTCCATCATGCGCAGAAACTGATCGAACTGGGTGCGGGATATGCCCAGCTCTTCGGCAATCACATACAGCACCTGGCGTTCGTTAGGATGCAGTGAACCGTCGGCAAAGGCCGCTTGAATCTGAATTTCCAGGAACATGCGAATCAGATCGAAACGGCCAAAGCAGGCGCTGCGCAGCTCACGCAGTTTATCGCGCAGCGGATAATCGCCCTCTTTGCCTTCACGGAACGCGCGCTGTGCCGAGGTGCGCGCTTCGCCATGCAGCTGCATGCGGTCCATCAGCAGCGTTGCCATCTGGATATCCGCGTCCGTCACCCGCCCTTTGGATTTGGTTAAATGGCCCATCACCTGGAACGTGGTGCGGAAAAACAGCATTTGCCGCGTCTGCTGGTTAGCAAAATAGCCCTGTCGATTTGGCGCACGCGCTTTATCAATCAAATGCCCGGCCAACAGGCCAAAAACGACGCCCCAGAAGCCTGCACCGGACAATAATCCCAGCACAAGACCCAATACTTTTCCCCAATAGCGCATATACTCCTCAATTCGCCATGCTGAAGGCTAAAAATTGCATTATCATACCTGTCATTTATCCCATAGCCTATTGGTACGCGGTCAAACAACCAGGATAAAGACTAGCGCAACGCAGTTGAGTAAGTTAGTCTCTGACCGTTTGTCGGCATGATGCCAGTGATCACGGAATTCTCGATACCGCGTATGAAAAAAAGACTACCTACGTTGCTGGCCACCCTAATCGGTTCAGCGCTTTACAGCCAGCAGGGCCTGGCCGATGACCTCGCATCTCAATGTATGCTTGGGGTGCCCAGTTACGACCGTCCTTTAGTACAGGGTAAAACCAACGAACTGCCGGTCACCATTGACGCGGATAAAGCCAAAGGCAACTATCCCGATGATGCGGTCTTTACCGGCAATGTCGACATTCGTCAGGGCAACAGTCGCCTGCAGTCCGACGAAGTTCAGCTGCATCAAAGAATGCTCAGCGGACAAACTACCCCGACCCGCACGGTTGATGCACTGGGTAATGTGCACTATGACGACAATCAGGTCATCCTGAAAGGTCCGAAAGCCTGGTCGAATCTGGATACTAAAGACACCAACGTCTGGAACGGCGACTACCAGATGGTGGGACGTCAGGGCCGTGGTAAGGCAGACCAGATGAAGCTGCGCGGCGAAAACCGCTACACCATTCTGGAAAACGGCACCTTTACCTCCTGTCTGCCGGGCCAGAACAGCTGGAGCGTGGCGGGTTCAGAAGTGATCCACGATAGCGACGAGCAGCTGGTCGAAATCTGGAACGCCCGCTTCAAACTCGGCCCGGTGCCGGTGTTTTACAGCCCGTACCTGCAGCTGCCGGTCGGGGATAAGCGCCGTTCAGGTTTCCTGATCCCTAATGCTAAATACGGTAGTAACAGCGGCTTCGAGTTTATGCTGCCGTACTACTGGAACATCGCGCCGCAGGCCGATGCCACCATTACGCCGCACTATATCAGCCGCCGCGGCATGCAGTGGCAGAATGAGTTCCGCTACCTGACCACCGCCGGTGCCGGTCTGTTGCAGTTCGACTACCTCGGCTCTGACCGCACCTATGAAGATAAGCATCCGACGGATGAAGACTCGAACCGCTGGCTGTTCTACTGGAACCATTCAGGCGTTTACGATCAGCACTGGCGCTTCAGCGCTGACTACACCAAAGTCAGCGATCCCTACTACTTTACCGACCTCGACTCGGTTTATGGATCGACTACCGACGGCTATGTGACGCAGAAGTTCAGCATTGGCTACGCCGATACCAACTGGGATGCCACGCTGTCGACCAAGCAGTTCCAGATCTTCTCAACCAACGCGAACAACGATGTCTATCGCGCTGAACCTCAGCTCGATATGAACTGGTACCAGAATGATGTTGGCCCGTTCGATACTCACGTTTACGCGCAGGCGGTGAAGTTTACCAACGTGAACCAAAGGCTGCCGGATGCCACGCGTCTGCACCTGGAGCCAACGCTGGATCTGCCGATGTCGAACGGCTGGGGCAGCCTGAATACCGAAGCCAAACTGCTGGCGACCCACTATCAGCAGGATGACATTGAGTATTACAACTCGCTGAGCAGCAGCGCCGATAACCAGCTTAAGGGCACGGTTAACCGCGTCATGCCGCAGTTCAAGGTTGACGGCAAGATGGTCTTCGACCGCGACATGGACTGGTCACCGGGTTACACCCAGACGCTGGAACCGCGCGTGCAGTACCTTTACACGCCGTATCGCGACCAGAGCGACATTCGTGCCTATGACTCCACGCTGCTGCAGAGTGACTACACCGGCCTGTTCCGCGACCGCACCTACAGCGGCCTGGATCGCATTGCGTCGAACAACCAGGTCAGCACCGGCGTGACCACGCGAATTTTTGATAACGATCTGGTTGAACGTTTTAACGCTTCCATTGGTCAAATCTACTCGTTCACCCCGTCTCGTACCGGAGTGAACACCGTTGGTGAAGACGATCGCGGCAGCCTGATTTGGGCAGGTGACAGCTACTGGAAGATCAGCGACCGCTGGGCAGCACGCGGTGGACTGCAGTATGACACCCGTTTGAATGATGTTTCGCAGGGCAACGCCGTGCTGGAATATCGCCGTGATGCGGACCGTATGGTGCAGCTGAACTACCGTTATACCAGCAAAGAATATGTCCAGCAGACGCTTACCGGGTATAACAACCCGCTGTGGCAGCAGGAGATTTCACAGGTGGGTGCAACCGCCAGCTGGCCAATCGCCGATGCATGGTCCGTGGTGGGTGCCTGGTATTACGATACCAAAGCTAACCAGGCTGCTGACCAGCTACTGGGCGTGCAGTACAGCTCCTGCTGCTATGCGGTCCGCCTTGGCTACGAGCGCAAAATCAACGGTTGGGAAAACGACAACAGTAAGTACGACAACAAAATCTCGTTCAACATTGAACTGCGTGGTCTCAGCCCAAGTTATGGCTTAGGCACCGGTCAAATGCTGCGTCAGGGCATCCTGCCTTATCAGCGCGCTTTCTGATGTTGTAATGTTTGGTATGCCAACCCGCAGTGCGGATAGAAGAATGGAAAAAGTATGAAGAACTGGAGAATGCTGATCCTCGGTGCAGCCCTGACAGCCAGCACCGCGTTTGCAGCCCCGCAGGTCGTTGATAAAGTCGCCGCCGTCGTCAATAACGGCGTGGTATTAGAAAGTGATGTTGACGGCATGATGCAGTCAGTAAAGGGCCAGGCTCAGCAGGCTGGTCAGCAGCTGCCGGATGATAAAACCCTGCGCCATCAGATTGTTGAGCGTCTGGTGATGGACAATATCCTGCTGCAAATGGCAAAACAGGCCGGTATTCAGGTTAGCGACCAGCAGCTGGACCAGGCGATTGCCAACATCGCCGCACAGAACAAAATGTCTGTCGATCAGCTGCGCAGCCGCCTGGCCTACGACGGCATGAACTACGCCACCTACCGTGAGCAGATCCGCAAAGAGATGCTGACCTCAGAAGTGCGTAATAACGAAGTGCGTCGTCGCGTGACCATTCTGCCGCAGGAAGTGGACCAGTTAGCCACGCAGATGGCCTCGCAGAACGATGCCGGCACCGAACTGAACATCAGCCATATCCTGCTGCCACTGCCGGAAAACCCGACGCAGCAGCAGGTTGACGATCAGGAAGCGCTGGCAAAACAGCTGGTGAGCGAAGCCAAAGGCGGCGCTGACTTCGGCAAGCTGGCGATCACCTACTCGGCTGACCCACAGGCGCTGAAAGGTGGCAACATGGGCTGGGGCCGTCTCCAGGAGCTGCCATCGCTGTTTGCTCAGGCGCTGGTCACCGCACAGAAAGGCGATATCGTCGGCCCAATCCGCTCAGGTGTTGGCTTCCATATCCTGAAAGTGAACGACGTGCGCGGTGATAACAAAAGTATTTCCGTTACTGAAGTTCATGCCCGTCACATCCTGCTGAAGCCGTCCCCGATCATGACCGATGACCAGGCGCGTCAGAAGCTGCAGGAAGTGGCAGCGCAGATCAACAGCGGCAAGCTGACCTTTGCCGACGCCGCGAAACAGCTGTCTCAGGATCCGGGCTCCGCGAACCAGGGCGGCGATCTTGGCTGGAGCTCGCCGGAAGTGTTCGATCCGGCGTTCCGTGATGCCCTGCTGCGCCTGAAAAAAGGCCAGATGAGCGCACCGGTTCACTCCTCCTTCGGCTGGCACCTGATTCAGCTGATCGATACCCGCCAGGTGGATAAAACCGACGCGGCGAAGAAAGAGCGCGCTTACCGTCTGCTGTTCAACCGTAAGTTCTCTGAAGAAGCCCAGACCTGGATGCAGGAACAGCGTGCTTCTGCCTATGTGAAGATTCTGGATGCGAATGCTCAGTAATCAACGTGTAGCGATCACTCCCGGCGAACCCGCCGGGATTGGTCCCGATTTAATCGTTCAGCTGGCCCAGCAGGACTGGCCGGTTGAACTGGTTGTCTGTGCTAACCCCGAGCTGCTGCGCACCCGCGCGGCAGCTTTGCATTTACCCCTTACGCTGCGCGACTATCAGCCAGACAGCCCAGCCCAGCCGCAGCACGCGGGCACGCTGACCGTGCTGCCGCTTCCTCTTGCCCAGCCCGTGGTCGCCGGGCAGCTGTGCGTGGAGAACAGCGGCTACGTGCTGGCGTCTCTCGCCCGCGCCTGCGACGGCTGTCTGAGCGGAGAATTTGCCGCGCTGATCACCGGGCCGGTGCATAAAGGGGTGATCAATGATGCCGGGATCCCGTTCAGCGGCCATACCGAATTCTTCGCTGAGCGCGCTCATCGCGAACGCGTGGTGATGATGCTGGCAACGGAGGAGCTGCGCGTGGCGCTGGCCACCACCCATCTGCCGCTGAAAGACGTTGCCGCCAGTATCACCCGCGACAGCCTGCATGAAACGATCACCATTCTGCACGCCGACCTGCAAAGCAAGTTCGGGCTGGAGCAGCCGCACATCTACGTTTGTGGCCTTAACCCGCATGCAGGGGAAGGCGGCCATATGGGCCGGGAAGAGATCGATGTGATCATTCCGGCGCTGGATGAGCTGCGCCAGCGCGGCATGCAGTTAACCGGACCGCTACCTGCGGATACCCTGTTCCAGCAGAAATATCTGCAGCATGCCGATGCGGTGCTGGCGATGTATCACGATCAGGGGCTTCCGGTGCTAAAATATCAGGGCTTTGGTCGGGCGGTGAATATCACCCTCGGTCTGCCATTTATCCGCACGTCAGTAGATCACGGGACAGCTTTAGAGCTGGCCGCCAGTGGTCAGGCCGATGCGGGCAGCTTTAAGACGGCGCTTAACCTCGCCATTACCATGATTAAGAGCAGTAATGAATAGTCGCGTTCACCAGGGTCACTTTGCCCGCAAACGTTTTGGACAGAACTTCCTTAACGATCCCTACATTATCGAAAGTATTGTCAACGCCATCCACCCGCAAAAAGGTGAAGTGGTCGTTGAGATCGGCCCTGGTCTTGCTGCTCTGACGGAGCCGGTAGGCGATCGTCTGGATGCCATGACGGTGATCGAGATTGACCGCGATCTTGCCGCACGCCTGCAAACCCATCCGTTCCTTGGCCCTAAGCTGACCATTTTCCAGCAGGATGCGATGACCTTTGATTTCGCCGCCTACGCTGCGGAGAAAGGCCAGCCGATACGCGTGTTCGGCAACCTGCCCTACAATATCTCTACGCCGCTGATGTTCCACCTCTTCAGCTACATGGGTGCTATCAAAGATATGCACTTTATGCTGCAGAAAGAAGTGGTTAACCGTCTGGTTGCCGGACCGGGCAGTAAAGCCTATGGCCGCCTGAGCGTGATGGCACAGTACTATTGCCAGGTTATTCCGGTGCTGGAAGTGCCGCCAGAATCCTTTACTCCGGCGCCAAAAGTGGACTCTGCCGTGGTGCGACTGATGCCGTACCAGACAATCCCGCATCCCGTTGAGGATATCCGCGCGCTAAGCCGTATCACCACTGAAGCCTTTGGCAAGCGCCGCAAAACGCTGCGCAACAGCCTTGGTCACCTGTTCTCTGCTGAAGTGCTGGCGGAGCTAAACATCGACCCGACGCTGCGCGCTGAGAACATCAGCGTGAAGCAATATTGCCAGCTGGCAAACTGGTTGACTGCGCACCCACAGTCACAGGAACAGCCGCAGGAGAACTGATCATGATCGATACGCCCCGAGTTTGTGTCCAGGTGCAGAGCAGCTATATTGCATCGCAGTCAGCGCCCGAAGATGAGCGTTATGTCTTCGCCTACACCATCACAATTCGTAATCTGGGGCGTATCCCGGTTCAGCTGATTGGCCGCTACTGGCTGATCACCAACGGCAACGGGCGTGAAACCGAAGTACAGGGGGAAGGTGTGGTCGGTGAGCAGCCGCACATCGAACCCGGCGGCGAGTTTCAGTACACCAGCGGCGCCATTCTGGAAACCCCAATGGGCACCATGCAGGGCCACTATCAGATGGCCGAACCTGATGGCTCTCTGTTCCTTGTCGATATCCCGGTTTTCCGCCTGGCGATTGCCACCCATATTCACTAAATCCGGCGTTACTGCATGAGCACTTATTTAATCGGCGATGTCCACGGTTGCCACGACGAGCTACGTTCACTTCTTGACCAGGTGGCTTTTGACCCGCAGGTCGATCAGCTGTGGCTTACCGGCGATCTGGTGGCGCGCGGGCCTGACTCACTGGAAGTTCTGCGTTTTGTGCGCTACCTGGGCGACTGCGTAAAAATGGTGTTGGGTAATCACGACCTGCACCTGCTGGCCGTCTACGCCGGGATCAGCCGCAACAAGCCGAAAGACCGTATTACCCCGCTACTGGAAGCCCCAGATGCCGACCTGCTGATCAACTGGCTACGTCGCCAGCCGCTGCTGCAGGTGGATGAAGAGAAAAAGCTGGTGATGGCGCACGCCGGTATTACCCCGCAGTGGGACATCGACACCGCCATCAGCTGCGCGCGTGAAGTGGAAGCGGTGCTGAGCAGCGACACCTATCCGCTGTTCCTTGATGCGATGTATGGCGATATGCCTAACAACTGGGTACCGGAACTGACCGGGCTGGCGCGCCTGCGCTTCAGCACCAATGCCCTGACGCGTATGCGTTTCTGCTTCCCGAACGGGCAGCTGGATATGATCGCCAAAGAAGCGCCGGACAGCGCGCCACCACCATTGAAACCGTGGTTTTCCATTCCCGGCCCGGTATCACGCGACTACACCATTGCCTTTGGTCACTGGGCTTCGCTGGAAGGTAAAGGAACGCCGGAAGGGATAATTGCGCTGGACACCGGCTGCTGCTGGGGTGGCACCTTAACCATGCTGCGCTGGGAGGATAAGCGGGTGTTTACTCAGGTATCGAATCGCAGCGCCCCGTAGGGGTCGGGCACGCCCGACCCGTGTTTTTACGGGCACGCCCGACCCGTTTTATGTTTAACGGCGGTCTAAAATCTCGAAGCAGAAGCTGTGCGAATTCTTGTCGTCAGCGTCATGAAACTCACTGAAGGTTGACTGCCACTCATCCGGCTCGTAGTCCGGGAAATGGGTATCCCCTTCCACTTCCGCATCGATGTGCGTCAGATACAGACGATCGGCGCGCGTCAGCATCTGCTCATAGATGCGTCCACCGCCAATCACCATCAGCTCTTCGACTTCGCCCGCCGCTTTCAGCGCATCTTCAATTGAGGTTACCCAGGTGACGCCTTCAGCATCGCCCTTCTGGCTGCTGATCACGATATTCAGGCGGCCCGGCAGTGGGCGACCGATAGATTCCCAGGTACGGCGCCCCATAATTACCGGTTTATTCAGCGTCTGCTTTTTAAACCACGCCAGGTCAGCCGGCAGGTGCCACGGCATGGCGTTTTCCATCCCAATGACGCGGTCGGCCGCCAGGGCCGCAATCAGGCTAATCATCATATCAACTCAACAGGGTGTAAAATTGGCGCCATCATACGGAAAGGCGAAACTTTCGTCGATAGGAAAGCCCGGGTTATTCGGTAAAGGTTTATCAGGGTATCGATTGCGTCACCTTCCCGCTGTTTTTCACCATGCAAAAAACAACGGCCGTGGTAGAATCCGCCGTTCATTCAGCCACAGACCGCCGCCATGTTAGAAACCAGCTTATTTGTCGCCACTATTGCGGCACTCGGGATGATCTCTCCCGGCCCTGACTTTTTCCTGATTATTAAAAATGCCGCCCGCTACCGTCGCAGCGCCGCGCTGATGACCGCCATGGGGGTAAACTGTGCCGTTGCCACTCATATGGCCTACTGCGTGGCCGGGCTGGCCGTGGTGATCACCACCACGCCATGGCTGTTTATGCTGCTGAAATATGCCGGTGCGGGCTACCTGATCTATATCGGTATCCAGGCGCTGCGCTCGCGCGGCAACAGCAAAATGGACCTGAGCAATGTGGTGCAGGAGCAGACCTCGCTGAAGAAAGCCTTTTTGCAGGGCTATCTGTGCAACCTGCTGAATCCGAAAGCGACACTGTTCTTTCTTTCGATCTTCACCCAGGTGCTGAACGTCAATTCGGACGTGCACGAGAAGCTGCTATACGCCGGGATTATCCTCGGCCTCTCCACGCTGTGGTGGCCGCTACTGGTGGTGCTGATCCAGAGCGGTCCGGTTCGTCGCGGGCTGGCAAAAGCGCAGCGCATCGTGGATAAGATGCTCGGCGGCGTGCTGATCGCGCTGGGGATTAAAGTGGCTTTGTCGTGATATCTGTTGCGGGCCGACCGGAAAAAAAGGTCGGCCCGTTACAAGCGCAATTGGCTGTCCGCATCGAATATCAATACCCTCTCCACCTCAATCTTCATCCCGACCGTATCCCCTGCCTGACAGCCTGAACGCAGCGTGCTGTAGATCATCACCGGCTCACCGTACAGCGTGCCGTGGATCAGCTCCGACAGTCCGGTAGGCTCGATCAGCGACACCTGCAGCGGCAGCGCGCCCTCATCCGCCAAATCGCACAGCGTAATATTTTCCGGGCGAATACCGTAAGTCACCGCTTTGCCGACCGGCAGGTCGCTGCGCGCGCCCAGCGGTAACACCAGCCGTGCGCTGACTTCAACGCAGGGGCCGCACTCCCCTGTCTGCACGCGGCCACTGATAAAGTTCATCGGCGGTGAGCCAATAAAACTGGCGACGAACCTGTTGGCTGGGGTGTCATACAGCTCCAGCGGGCTGCCGACCTGCTGGATCACGCCGTGATTGAGCACCACGATGCGGTCCGCCAGCGTCATCGCCTCCACCTGATCGTGGGTGACATACACAATGGTGTTGTTCATCTGCTGGTGCAGCTTTTTGATCTCCACGCGCATCTGCCCGCGCAGCTGCGCGTCAAGGTTCGACAGCGGTTCATCAAACAGGAAGACCTGCGGCTGACGCACAATCGCCCGCCCCATTGCCACGCGCTGACGCTGGCCACCGGAGAGCTCTTTCGGCCGACGATCCAGCAGGTGCGTCAGGCTGAGGATCTCCGCCGCCCGATTCACCGCAGCGTCAATCTCCGCTTTGGGCCGCTTCTGCACTTCCAGGCTGAAGCCCATATTGCGCGCCACGGTGAGATGCGGATAGAGCGCGTAGCTCTGGAACACCATCGAGATATCGCGGTCCTTCGGCGCTACCTCATTCATCAGGCGCGAGCCGATGCGAATGTCGCCGCTGCTTGCCAGCTCCAGCCCGGCGATGGTGCGCAGCAGCGTCGATTTGCCGCAGCCGGACGGCCCGACCAGCACCACGAACTCACCGTCGGCGATGGTCAGGTTGATATTGCGCAGTACCTCAACGTTGCCGTACTGCTTCTGGATTTGCGAAAGAGAGATCTGAGCCATCAGGATTATCCTTTTACCGCGCCAGCCGTCAGCCCCTGGATCAGGTAGCGCTGAATGAAGGCGAAAAACAGACAGGCGGGGATCAGCGCCAGCACGGCGGCGGCCATCATATCTCCCCAGGAAACGGCGAATTTCGACACGAAGCTCAGCAGCCCAACCGGGAAGGTCATCACGTCGTTTTTGTTAATCAGCATCAGCGAGAACAGCAGCTCGCTCCATGCGGCGGTAAAGACAAAACCAAGCGTGGCTGCCATGCCGGGCAGCGTCAGCGGCATCAGCACGCGGTACAGCGCCTGAAAACGGGTGCAGCCCTCCAGCATCGCCGACTCTTCCAGATCTTTTGGAATCGCATCGAAGAACGACTGCATCAGGAAAGTAGCAAACGGCACGTTAAATGCGCTGTAGACGAGGATCAGCCCGAGCAGGCTGTTGGTCAGCCCAAGCGGGGCCATCACCTTGTAGATCGGCGCAAGGATCATCACCAGCGGGAACATCTGGGTGAACAGCAGCAGCGCCGCCATCACCGTTTTGCCCCGGAAGCCAAAGCGTGAAAAGGCATAGCCCGCTGCGGCCGCTATCACCGTTGCCAGCCCGGCGGTGCCCATTGAGACGATCAGGCTGTTGGTGAAAAAGGTCGGGAAATCACTCTCCACCAGCACGCGGCGGAAGTGGTCCAGCGTCAGCGCGGCGGGCCACAGGGTCACCCCTTCGCTGTACAGCAGCTTGTCCGGCGTGACGGAGATTTTAATCACCCAGTAGAGCGGGAACAGCGCAAACAGCAGGTAGCCGAGGATCGCGGCGCGGTGCCCGATCAGGCGTAATAATGCATTCATCGGCCTCTCCTATTTCAACAGCTGATGGCGAATGCGCAGCAGCACCAGCGCATAGCAGGTCATCAGGACCAGCAGGAATACCGCCATCGCCGAAGCGTAACCGAAGTCGAGCTTGCGGTAGGCGGTGGTGAAGATATAGCTGGAGAGAATCGAGGTTGATCCCGCCGGGCCACCGTCGGTCATGACCACAATCAGATCGGCGAAGTTAGCGATCCAGATAGTGCGCAGCATCACGGTGATGGCGATCATCGGCGCGAGAAACGGCAGCGTAACGCGCTTAAACTGCTGCCAGCCGCTGGCCCCGTCCATCGACGCCGCTTCATACAGATCTTTCGGGATCGACTGCAGCGCCGCCAGCAGCGTAATAGCGAAGAACGGGATGCCAAACCAGACGTTGGCGATCACCGGCCCGTACAGCGCGAGGCTGGGATCGGACAGAATATTGTACGGCTCGCTAATCAGGTGCAGGTCAACCATCCAGTGCGGCAGAATGCCAATCACCGGATTGAGCAGCCATGACCAGGTGAGCCCGGAGAGAAACGCCGGAACCGCCCAAGGCAGAAACACCAGCGCCTGCGCCCAGCGGCGCAGCGGAAACTCGCGGTTAAGCAGCAGCGCCAGCCCCAGCCCGAGGAAGAATTGCAGCACGAGCGAGGTCAGCGTCCAGTTCACCGTGTGGCCAAGCGCCTTAAAGAAGCGCCGATCGTCGAACATGGCGCGGAAGTTATCCAGCCCGACCCAGCCGCTGTCCAGCGGGTTGAGCAGCTGGATATTCTGGAAAGCATAAGAGATACCGATCAGCATCGGCACAAAGATAAACAAGCCAATCAGCACCAGGGTCGGGCTGAGGTACAGCCAGGGCTCAGCCAGCATCCGCAGGCGCACGAAGCGCGGCGCTCGCGTGGGGGTTTCAGTGGTGGCGTCAAGCATCATATGGCGTCTCCAGTGCGGGGGTTATCAGGTACGCGGGTTGACCGAAAAAAAGGGTCAACCCCTACGGTACTCTCATCCGGTTATTGCGCTGCCATCCAGGCTTTCTGCTCTTTGGTCAGATATTTGGCCCAGTCTTCCACCATTGATTGGGTATCATTCTGGTCCAGTAACGTTTCCTGGCTGCTCTCTTTCACGATCACCGAGTTAAAGTAGCCCCAGCCTTTCAGATGCGTTGGCATGGTGAGCGGTACATATTTCGGGTCGTTCAGTTCGGTAAACCAGCCGGCAAACTGTGGCGTGTGGAAGTACGGGTCGCTCTCCGCACCTTTGTAGATCGGCAGCGTACCGACAAACTTCGACCAGGTAAGGTTGTTCTCTCTACTGCTGAGGAACTGGATCAGCTGCCACGACTGCGCCTTCTGACCGGCCTGTTTGAATACCGACCAGCCGGTGTAGCCAATGGTCGGGAAGGCTTTGCCCGACGGCCCCAGCGGCATCGGTGCCACGGCAAAATCATCCGGATTCATGCTGTTTTTGATCGCGATCAGCGCGTCCGGATCCTGATCGAGCATCGCGCATTTCCCGGAGTAGAACCCGGAAACGATCTCGTTAAAGCCCCAGTTGACGCTGTCTTTCGGCGCCCCGCCGCTCTTATACATATCGACCAGCAGCTGCGCCCCCTTCAGCGCCCCCGGCTGGGTCAGAGTGCTGTTACCCTGCTGGTCAAAAAACGCCGGCGAGCCGTTCATCGCCGCCATAAACATCATCCAGGCATTGGTACCCCCAACGCCGCCGCGCATGCAGTAGCCGCTAATGCCGTTGCCCAGCGCGCTGATTTTCTTCGCATCAGCCACGAACTCATCCATGGTTTTTGGCGCTTCGCTCAGGCCTGCCTGCTGGAACAGTTTTTTATTCCAGAACATGGCGCGCAGGTAGAAACCGTAAGGGATCATGGTGGCTTTACCGTTGGCGGCACGCGCCATTGCCAGCGCTTTATCGGTGAGTTCTGGCGTGCCCGCCCAGCTTTTCAGCTGCGGCTCCAGCTCTTCCAGCATATTGTTGCTGGCATACAGTCCCTGCCAGGTATCCGGCATCTCCACCACGTCCGGCACCTGGCCGCTCTGCAGCATGGTGCCCAGCTTTTCAAAGGCCTGGCCCCACGGCAGCGACACCACTTCAATTTCCGTACCCGGATGCTGCGCCTTGTACTCGGTCAGCATTTTTTGCAGCATTTCTGTTCGCGCCGGGCTGGTGATCACCTCCACCAGCGTCAGTTTGGTGGCGGCAACAGTGTTAAAGGTGCTGGCGATCCCCAGGGCTAAAACCACGCTTTTACCTAACCAGGCGCGCAAAGGATGTTGCTTCATCATGACCTCTTTTCGTTGAAGTTAGCGGGCAGCGGCAATTGCCTGCTGCAGGTCGAGCCATAAATCATCGGTCTCTTCCAGACCGATGGAGATGCGCACCACGCGCGGTGAAACGCCAAAATCGCGCGCGGAGTTAAACTCACCGGCCTGGTTGAGCACCGAAATCGCCGGCATCACCAGGCTTTCGAAGCCGCCCCAGCTGACGCCCATATGGAACAGCTTGAGCGCGTTGCAGAAGCGCGGAATATCCACCGACTCGTCCAGCTCGAACGAGAACAGCCCGCTGTAGCCGCTCAGCGTGGAGAAGGATTGCGGGTCGAGGCCGGGATGGTAAACGCGCATCACCTGCGGATGTTCCAGCAGCCGCTTTGCTATCGTCAGCGCGCTCTGATGATGCTGGCGCATACGCAGCGGCAGCGTGCGCAGGCCGCGGATCAGCAGCCAGGCTTCGTTAGCCGACAGCTTGCCGCCGAGGAACGGGCTGACGCCGCGGGTAATGGTGGCAATACGTTCATGGCTGGCTATCACCAGCCCCGCCACCACATCGCTGTGGCCGCTGATATATTTCGAGGCGGAGTGCACCACGATGTCGACGCCAAGCGTCAGCGGCTTCTGGAACAGCGGCGAGGCCCAGCTGTTGTCGATAAGGGTGGTAACGCCGTGCTCGCGCGCCAGCGCCGTCAGGGCGCGTAGATCCTGCTCGCCCATCACCCAGCTGCTCGGGCTTTCCAGATACAGCAGTTTTGCGCCCGGCAGGGCGGCTTCGACGGCAGCCAGCGAGTCGCCATCGACAAACTCGCTGTCGATATGGAAGCGCTGGCAGAAACCGCGCAGGAAGCGATAGGTATCCGGGTAAACGTGATTGATGCACACCACTTTGTCACCCGGCGAGACCACGCTAAGGATGGCATTGCTGATTGCTGCCATGCCGCTGCTGAAGGCCAGACAGGCTTCACCCTGCTCCAGCAGCGCGACTTTATCCTGCAGCGCTTTCACCGTCGGGTTATCCACGCGGGAATAGAGCGGCAGATCGCTGTCGCCACGAAAACGGGCAATCATGCTGTCGTAGTCGCTGAAGCTGAACAGCGACGACTGGTAGATCGGCGGCGACACCGCTCCTTTATCGTGGCGGGCATCGTGGGTTAACTGCGTCTGGTCGCTAAACTTTTCTGGCTGCATGGATCACGTCCTTCATGTCACGTTCGGTGATATCGAGAATCAGATGGCTGACGTGCCGCGCCTCATCGGCATCGCGGCGGGCTATCGCCTCAAACAGCGTGCGGTGCAGCGGAAACGAGTCGCTGAACAGCGCCTGCTCGGGCGGGGATTCGAAGAAAGCGTGCAGAGTGTCGTACAGGCCGACCACCATATGCAGCAGCAGCGGGTTATGTGCAGCCTGATAAATACTGGCGTGGAAGGCCCAGTCCTCGGCCCCGGCGGAGCCAATCGCGAGGTGCACGCGCTCCATCTCGTTCAAGCGCTGCTCAATCAGTACCAGGTCCGCGCGAGTGGCACGCACCGCCGCCAGGCTGCAGGATTCGGCTTCAATAATTCGCCGCACCTCCAGCGCGTGCAGCATGTTCTGCGAGTCATTTTTAAAGCGCAGCGACAGGAAACTGTCGTTACTGCTGACCTCGGCATGCAGGAAGGTGCCGCTGCCCTTGCGGCGTACGATGATGCCCAGCGCTTCCCAGCGCTTAAGCGCCTCACGCACCGTGTTGCGGCTGACGCCCAGCTGCTCCGCCAGTACGCGCTCCGGCGGCAGGCGCTCGCCGATCCGGGTGCCGGACTGCGCCACGTAGCGCGTCAGGGCATCGAGCACCAGCACGTCACTGTGCTGCACCGCGATCGGTGCCAGACTGGCGCTTAATAATGTCATGCTGCCCCCTGATAAATTGGCCCAACAACTCAACCTCTTTTGCTTGAGCAAGTTTGATGCCAAAAAATCAACAGGTTGATTTAGCTGGGATTAGCTAACAAATAAGCAAATCTTCTGGTCGGGAAAGGTGCAAAACAGCGCGGGACTGCGCAGGGAGTGAGCAAGCAAGGGATAAAAAAGGGGCGACCGTTGACGGTCGCCCCCTGCAATACGTGTAGGGGCGGACCCTCTGTTTCGGTCCGCCCGATGTGCAGCGAATTATGCGCTAATCTGCGCGTGCATCTCCTGCACGGAAATCACCTGGTCCGTGGCGCTGGAGTTCAGCGACGTCACGGTGGCGAAACCGCCGTTCAGCGTAGTATCGTAATGCACCTTATGCTGCAGCGCGCTGCGGCGGATCAGTTTGGAATCTTCAATCGCCTGGCGGCCTGCGGTGGTGTTGACGATGTAGGCGTACTCACCGTTCTTCAGGCGGTCCTGAATGTGCGGGCGGCCTTCGTGCACTTTGTTTACCTGGCGCACGTCAATACCGGCAGCTTTCAGCACCGCAGCAGTACCCGCGGTAGCATCCAGCTCGAAGCCGTAAGCCTGCAGGCGGCGCGCCAGCTCAGCAATACGCTTCTTATCACCTTCACGCACGGACAGCAGCGCACGACCGGTTTTCTTCATGTTGCTCTGCGCGCCGAGCATCGCCTTGCAGAACGCTTCTGCAAAGGTACGGCCCACGCCCATCACTTCACCGGTAGAACGCATTTCCGGGCCGAGGATAGGGTCGACGCCCTGGAACTTGTTAAACGGCAGCACCACCTCTTTCACCGAGTAGTACGGTGGGATGATCTCTTTGGTCACGCCCTGCGCGGCGAGGGTTTTACCCGCCATCACGCGCGCGGCCACTTTCGCCAGCGGCATGCCGGTTGCCTTGGAGACAAACGGCACGGTACGCGCAGCACGTGGGTTGACCTCAATCAGGTAAACCTCATTGTCCTTAACCGCAAACTGCACGTTCATCAGGCCACGCACGCCCAGCTCAAAGGCCAGTTTCTTCACCTGGTCACGCATCACATCCTGAATCTCCTGGCTCAGCGTGTAGGCTGGCAGGGAGCAGGCAGAGTCCCCGGAGTGAACGCCCGCCTGTTCGATGTGCTCCATGATGCCGCCAATCAGCACCTGCTCACCGTCGCAGATCGCATCAACGTCAACTTCTACCGCATCATCAAGGAAGCGGTCCAGCAGCACCGGCGCGTCGTTAGACACGGAAACCGCGGTATTGAAGTAGCGCTTCAGGTCGATTTCGTCATAAACGATTTCCATCGCGCGGCCGCCCAGGACATAGGACGGGCGCACCACCAGCGGGTAGCCAATCAGCGCCGCCTTTTCCACGGCCATATCGATGGCGGTGACGGTGGCGTTGGCCGGCTGCTTCAGGCCCAGGCGCTCAACCGCCTGCTGGAAACGTTCGCGGTCTTCTGCACGGTCAATCGCATCCGGGCTGGTGCCGATAACCGGCACGCCTGCGGCTTCCAGCGCACGCGCCAGCTTCAGCGGAGTCTGCCCGCCGTACTGCACGATCACCCCTTTTGGTTTCTCAATGCGCACGATTTCCAGCACGTCTTCCAGCGTGACCGGTTCAAAGTACAGGCGGTCAGAGGTGTCGTAATCGGTGGATACGGTTTCCGGGTTGCAGTTAACCATAATGGTTTCGAAACCGTCTTCGCGCAGCGCCAGCGAGGCGTGTACGCAGCAGTAGTCAAACTCGATACCCTGGCCGATACGGTTTGGACCGCCGCCCAGCACCATGATTTTGTCACGATCCTGATTCGGATTGGCTTCGCACTCTTCTTCATAGGTTGAGTACATGTAGGCGGTGTCCGTAGAGAACTCTGCCGCACAGGTATCCACACGCTTGTAGACCGGGTGCAGGTTGTGCTGCTCACGCAGGGCACGGATTTCCGCTTCAGACACGCCCGCCACATCGGCCAGGCGCGCATCGGCAAAGCCTTTACGCTTCAGCGTGCGCAGGAAGTCATAGCTCAGGCCATTCACGCCCTGCTCTGCCACCTGCTGCTCCAGCTGGACCAGCTCTTCAATCTGCACCAGGAACCAGCGGTCAACATTGGTCAGCGCGAAGACATCCTCCACGCTCATTCCGGCGCGGAAGGCGTCAGCGATGTACCAGATGCGGTCGCAGCCAGCATCTTTTAGCTCGCGACGGATAGTGGTCAGCGCTTCCGGGTCGTTAAGATCCACCTTTGGATCAAAGCCGTGCGCGCCCACTTCCAGGCCGCGCAGCGCTTTCTGCATCGACTCCTGTAAAGTGCGGCCAATCGCCATCACTTCCCCGACAGATTTCATCTGCGTGGTCAGGCGGTCGTTAGCACCGGCAAATTTTTCAAAGTTGAAGCGGGGAATTTTGGTGACCACGTAGTCAATAGACGGTTCGAACGACGCCGGGGTCAGACCGCCGGTGATGTCATTGGTCAGCTCATCGAGGGTGAAGCCCACTGCCAGCTTGGCGGCGATTTTAGCAATCGGGAAGCCGGTAGCTTTCGAGGCCAGCGCGGAGGAGCGCGACACGCGTGGGTTCATCTCAATGACGATCAGACGGCCATTCTCCGGGTTCACCGAGAACTGCACGTTTGATCCCCCGGTTTCCACGCCGATTTCACGCAGCACCGCCAGCGAGGCGTTACGCATGATCTGGTACTCTTTGTCGGTCAGCGTCTGCGCTGGCGCAACGGTAATCGAGTCACCGGTATGAATGCCCATGGCATCAAAGTTTTCGATTGAACAGACGATGATGCAGTTGTCGTTTTTATCACGCACCACTTCCATCTCGTACTCTTTCCAGCCAATCAGCGACTCATCAATCAGTAGCTCATTGGTCGGCGACAGATCGAGGCCGCGCTCGCAAATCTCTTCGAACTCTTCACGGTTGTATGCGATACCGCCACCGGTCCCGCCCATGGTAAAGGAGGGACGGATGATGCACGGGAAGCCGACGTCAGCGGCAACCGCCAGCGCTTCTTCCATGGTGTGTGCGATACCGGAACGCGCGGTGTCGAGGCCGATTTTCTTCATCGCCACGTCGAAACGGCGACGGTCTTCCGCTTTATCAATCGCGTCCGCGGTGGCACCGATCATGGTCACGCCGAACTCTTCCAGCACGCCCTGGCGCTCTAACTCCAGCGCACAGTTCAGCGCGGTCTGGCCGCCCATGGTGGGCAGCACCGCATCCGGACGCTCTTTCTCAATGATTTTGCGTACCACTTCCCAGTTAATTGGCTCGATGTAGGTCGCATCGGCCATATCCGGGTCGGTCATAATGGTTGCCGGGTTAGAGTTTACCAGGATAACGCGGTAACCCTCTTCACGCAGCGCTTTACACGCCTGTGCACCGGAGTAGTCGAATTCACAGGCCTGGCCGATTACGATCGGGCCAGCGCCAAGGATCAGGATGCTTTGTATGTCTGTACGTTTTGGCATTGTCTTTCTCTCCTGATCTTATTTAGAGGCTTTAATCAGTTCGATAAAGTGATCGAACAACGGTGCGGCATCGTGCGGCCCCGGGCTGGCTTCCGGGTGACCCTGGAAGCTGAACGCCGCTTTATCGGTGCGGTGGATGCCCTGCACCGTGTGGTCAAACAGCGAGGTGTGCGTCACGCGCAGGTTGGCCGGCAGGTTGCTGTCATCAACGGCGAAGCCGTGGTTCTGTGCGGTGATCATCACGGTGTTATTGTCGTGATCTTTCACCGGGTGGTTACCGCCGTGGTGGCCAAGCTTCATCTTCACGGTTTTCGCACCGCTTGCCAGCGCCAGCAGCTGATGGCCGAGGCAGATGCCGAAGATCGGGATCTCGGTTTCCAGCAGGCGTTTAATCGCGGTAATGGCGTAGTCGCAAGGCTCCGGATCGCCAGGACCGTTGGAGAGGAACACCCCGTCCGGGTTGAGCTTCAGCACCTCTTCTGCCGGGGTCTGCGCCGGCACCACCGTCAGGCGGCAGCCGCGATCGACCAGCATACGCAAAATGTTGCGCTTCACGCCGTAGTCGTAGGCCACCACGTGGAATGGCAGGTCAGCAGCGGCTTTCTCGGCCGGCAGTTCGCCTTCCAGCGTCCAGCTGCCCTGCTGCCAGCTGTAAGGCTGTGCCACAGTCACTTCTTTCGCCAGATCCATCCCCTTCAGGCCCGGAAAAGCTTTGGCTTTTGCCAGGGCTTCGGCGGCGTCCAGTGCGTCTCCGGCGATGATGCAGCCGTTCTGCGCCCCTTTCTCACGCAGCAGACGGGTCAGCTTACGCGTATCGATATCGGCAATCGCGACAATGTTGTTGCGCGTCAGATAGTCAGACAGGCCTTCTTCATTGCGGTAGTTGCTGGCAATCAGCGGCAGGTCGCGGATAACTAATCCCTGAGCGTGTACCTGAGTGGATTCTGCGTCAGCGGCGTTAGTGCCGACATTGCCGATATGGGGATAAGTGAGAGTGACGATCTGGCGGGAATAGGAAGGATCAGTGAGGATTTCTTGATAACCGGTCATTGAAGTGTTGAAAACAACTTCTCCCACTGCCGATCCGGTTGCCCCGATGGCCCGACCGTGGAATTGGGTTCCGTCTTCCAGAACCAAGAGCGCTGACTTAATCAAAACATCCTCCAGGGAATAAACAGTCACAATATCTGCATATTAATTCAGGGATGACCCCAAAATCAATGCAAAAACTGCCTGACTGCCCAGTTTTTGGCAAATTGGGCGCATTCTAATGATAGCCCTGGCGAAAGTCTACCCTGCGCGCCACTTTTTCTGCGTTTTTTAACTCACTGAGTGGAAAGTCGGATGATTTACCCTGAAAACAGCACATATCCTGGCAATAAAAACGGTTGCCTGCCAGCTTCTGCATAATTTCTGGTGTGAAAGAGTAAAAAAGTGGACCAAATGGTCAAAATTAGCGTTATGAGCGAGAAAAAAAGAAGGGTAATCTAACTTTATAGCGGTAATGATTAAACATTAATGACAAACAGCTATTTTTCTAAAAATAAAAAGGGCAATAAAATTATTGCCCATCCAATCAAAACTTTATGATTGAAATAACCACATCACGATGGTGCACAACACTTATAAATCATCCAGGCTAAGCACGCTTCTCATGTCATGAAGACCACTTTTATGCGCCTTTAACCAGACAGCTGCACGAACTGCGCCATTAGCGAAGGTCATGCGGCTTGAAGCCTTGTGGGTAATCTCTACTCGCTCGCCAACATCAGCAAACATCGCGGTGTGCTCGCCGACGATATCCCCGGCGCGCACGGTGGCGAAACCGATAGTCTGCGCTTCACGCTCACCGGTGTGGCCTTCACGCGCATAGACCGCATGCTCGTTCAGGTTCCAGTTCATCGCATCAGCAATGGCTTCCCCCATTGCCAGCGCCGTACCTGATGGTGCATCAACCTTATGACGGTGGTGCGCTTCGATAATTTCGATATCCGCATAGTCACCCATCACTTTTGCCGCCTTCTCCAACAGCTTCAGCACCAGATTGACGCCAACGCTGAAATTAGCCGCAAATACGATACCAATCTCTTGCGCTGCGGCTTTGATCGCTGCTTTGCCTGCCTCATCAAAACCGGTGGTGCCAATCACCATCGCTTTCTTATGCTGACGGCAAAATGCCATATAGTGCAGCGTGCCTTCCGGGCGGGTGAAGTCGATCAGTACGTCGAAGTCATTAACCACGGCATCCAGATTGTCGCTGACCTTGATACCCAGTGCGCCACAGCCCGCCAGTTCACCTGCATCAGCGCCAACCAGCGATGAGCCAGCACGGACAATGGCTGCGCCCAGACGCGCCCCCTCAGCCTGTTCAGTTGCCTGAATCAGCTGACGCCCCATACGCCCTGCGGCTCCCACAATGGCGATACGGATTTCTGCATTACTCATAATTATTCATTCCTGACCAATAGTTATACTCTCAACAATTCGCGTTACAGGAAGGCGGCAAGCCAGTGAATCCCGGCAACACAGATAACCCTGTGACCGGGGTGAACGGGCGTAGCCAACGCACCTGTCGCTTGAAAATGACGAGTATAGGCATGTAAAGCGCATTCAGATTAGCCACGCGTTAATCCCTGCGCCACAACTAAAAACACATAATAAGAATTTTACGCCAGCGCGTGAGGATTATCAGTAAAACAGATTTCGTAAGGATTGGGGAAAGGAAATGATTAAGCATGGCAGCCGTAACGTGGCGTTATCGGCGCAGCGAGTTTGAACACGGACAGCGCACAACACCCGGAGCGTACACGTAGTACGTGAGGAGTGTGAGCACTGCCCAGGTTCAAAATAGCAGGTAAAATAGCCGCCCTCAGGTGATCTGCTTTACCTCTACGCGCAGCTCTTTCGGCACTTCAAACACGATATTCTCTTCACGGCCAATCAGCTCGACAGCATCGACGCCGCCCAGCTCATTGAGACGCTGGATCACCTGCTGCACCAGAATATCCGGCGCGGAGGCACCGGCGGTCACGCCAACACAGCCGACGCCGCGCACCCACTCTTCCTGAATATCATCAGCCGAGTCGATCAGGCGCGCCAGCTTACCAGCACGCTGTGCCAGCTCCGCCAGGCGGTTAGAGTTTGAAGAGTTCTTCGACCCCACCACCAGCACCACGTCCGCATCGCGTGCCAGCGTGCGCACCGCTTCCTGACGGTTGGTGGTGGCGTAGCAGATATCATCCTTGCGCGGGCCAACAATCTTCGGGAAACGCTCACGCAGGGCGTCAATCACCTCGTAGGTGTCATCCACCGACAGCGTGGTCTGCGTCATAAAGCACAGGTTATTTTCATCCTTAACCTGTAACTTCCAGACATCCGCAGGGGCTTCAACCAGATACATGCCGCCCTTCGGGTTGCTGTACTGGCCCATGGTGCCTTCCACTTCCGGGTGACCGGCATGACCAATCAGGATAGCCTCGGTGCCTTTACGGCTGGCGCGCGCCACTTCCATATGCACTTTGGTCACCAGCGGACAGGTGGCATCGAACAGCATCGTCAAGTCGCGCGCTTTGGCTTCCGCACGCACCGCCTGAGAGACCCCGTGCGCAGAGAAGATCAGGATCGACGCGTCCGGCACTTCACCGATATCTTCAATAAAGATCGCCCCGCGCTCGCGCAGGCTGTTGACCACGTAACGGTTATGCACCACTTCGTGACGCACATAGATCGGCGCACCGTACATTTCCAGCGCTCGCTCGACAATACTGATAGCACGATCAACGCCTGCGCAGAAACCGCGCGGGTTAGCCAACAGGATCTGCATTGCTGGTCTCCAGTACCGGATCAATCTCCAGCACTTCTACGTCAAAGTGAATGGTCTGCCCGGCCAGCGGGTGGTTGAAATCCACGGTAATGGAATCCCCGGAGATCTCGCGGATCACCCCCGGCATTTCGTTACCGTCCATGCCGCTGAACAGCATGATGGCGCCGATTTCCGGCTCCCCGGCCTCGACAAAATCGCGGCGCGAGAAGTACTGCACCAGATCCGGGCTGATACCGCCAAACGCGTCGGCCGCTTCCAGCGCGAACGCCGCTTTCCCGCCAACCGGCAGGCCCAGCAGATGGCTTTCCAGCCCCTCTGACAGGCTGCCATCGCCGAGGCAAAACAGCGCAGGCTTACCGTTGCTGCGCGTTGACTCCGCCGTGGAACCATCCGCCAGCTTTAAGGTGAAATGCACCAGCACTGCGCTGTCATGCTGTACAGAATCAGTCATGCCTTACCCTTTATTCTTAGCCTGCTTGCTGGCCGGGGTGATAAACCCTTCCAGCACGATCAGCGCGGCACCAACACAGATACCGCAGTCGGCAATATTAAACGTGGCGAAGTGCCAGTCACCGACGTAGAAGTCGATAAAATCCACCACAAAGCCATGATATGCCCTGTCGAACAGGTTGCCCAATGCGCCACCGACAATCAGCGCATAGGCGATGTTATTCAGTTTATTGCTCGCCGCCGTGCGGTACATCATCACCAGCAGCACCACCACAATGGCAATGGCAATTCCGGCGAAGAACCAGCGCTGCCAGCCACCTTTATCGGCGAGGAAGCTGAACGCCGCGCCGTAGTTGTGAGCATAAAAGAAGTTGAAGAACGGCATCACGGACATCGATTCGTGCAGCATCAGATTATTCATAATCCACTGCTTACTGGCGAAATCGATGCCAATCACCACCAATACCAGCCACAGCCAGCGTAATCCGCTTGAGAGAACAGGTCTTTTCATCATGCAAACTTACGCTGTTCGCCGCTGCCCGCGACGTTAGAGGCACAGCGGCCACAGACGTCAGCGTGTTCAGCGTTTTGGCCGATATCGCTAGTGTAATGCCAGCAGCGTGGGCATTTCTCGCCTTCTGCTTTATGCAGGGCAATTTTCAGACCTTTCACCACATCGCTCTGCTGCGCTTCATCCGTTGCCAGCGCGTAATCCGCTACCTGCGCACCGGAGGTCAGCAGCACAAAGCGCAGCTCTTCGCCCAGGCTGGTCAACTTAGCAGCCAGCGCGGCATCGGCATACAGCGTGACGCTGGCTTCCAGCGAGCCGCCGATACGCTTATCGGCACGCGCCTGCTCGATCACCTTGTTCACTTCGCCGCGCACTTTCAGCAGCTCCGCCCAGTAGGCATCGTTCATCGGTTCGTTATCCGCCAGGCTGAACAGCCCGTCGAACCACTCTTCGGTGAACACATACTGGCTGCGTTTACCCGGCAGGTAGCCCCAGATCTCATCCGCAGTGAAGGACATGATCGGCGCCATCCAGCGCACCAGCGCTTCCACGATGTACCACAGCGCGGTCTGGCAGCTGCGGCGCGCCAGGCCATCGGCTTTGGCGGTGTACTGGCGATCTTTAATGATATCCAGGTAGAAGGAGCCCATTTCGACCGAGCAGAACTGCATCAGGCGCTGGACCACTTCATGGAAGTCATACGCTTCATAGGAGGCAACGATATCGTTCTGTGCTGCCAGCGCACGGCCAACTGCCCAGCGGTCAACCACCACCATCTCTTCCGGTTTCACCATGTCGGTTTCCGGGTTGAAGCCCGCGAGGTTGGCCAGCAGGAAGCGCGCAGTGTTACGGATACGGCGATAGCTGTCGGCAGAGCGCTTAAGGATCTCGTCGGAAACCGCGATCTCGCCGGAGTAGTCGGTGGATGCCACCCACAGGCGCAGAATGTCAGCGCCGAGCTTGTTCATCACATCCTGCGGGCTCACGGTGTTGCCCAGCGATTTGGACATCTTGCGGCCCTGGCCGTCAACGGTGAAGCCGTGGGTCAGTACCTGGCGATAAGGCGCTTTGCCCTTCATCGCGGTGGAGATCATCAGCGAGGACATAAACCAGCCGCGGTGCTGGTCAGAACCTTCCAGATACATGTCCGGGGTATGGCCACCAAACTCTGGGCGAGCATCCACTACCGAATAGCTGGTTGAACCGGAGTCGAACCACACGTCCAGGGTATCCTGCACTTTGACGTAGTGATCGGCGTCGGCGCCCATCAGATCGCGCGGATCGAGGTCCCACCACGCCTGAATGCCGTCCTGCTCAACCCGCTGCGCGACTTTCTCCATCAGCGCCAGCGAGTCGGGGTGCAGCTGCTCGGTGTCTTTATGCACAAACAGCGACATCGGCACGCCCCAGGTACGCTGACGCGAGATGCACCAGTCAGGACGGTTGGCGACCATCGACTCGATACGCGCCTGGCCCCAGTCCGGGATCCACTGCACGCCTTTAATCTCTTTCAGCGACTGCGCACGCAGGCCTTTCTGATCCATGCTGATAAACCACTGCGGGGTAGCACGGAAGATGATCGGGGTCTTGTGGCGCCAGCAGTGCGGGTAGCTGTGATGCAGTTTTTCCACATGCAGCAGCGCACCCTTTTCACGCAGCAGCTCAACAATCAGGTCGTTGGCTTTAAAGACGTTAACCCCATCAAGGCCAGGGTAAGTGCCCGGCAGGAAGCTGCCGTCCGGGCCGACCGGATTAGCGACTTCGATACCGTACTTCTGCCCAATGACAAAGTCATCCGGGCCGTGGCCTGGCGCCGTATGTACCGCACCGGTACCCGCATCCAGCGTCACGTGCTCACCCAACACCACCGGGGAAACGTGGCCGAGGAACGGGTGCTGGAAGCCCATCAGCTCCAGCTCGGCGCCTTTCGCTTCGCCCAGCACGTTCCACTCGGCAACACCGGCACGCTTCATGACGCTATCGACCAGGTCTTTCGCCAGGATCAGCGCACGACCGTCGATCTGTACCAGCTGATAGTCAAACTCAGGGTGCAGAGAGATAGCGCGGTTGGCCGGCATGGTCCACGGGGTGGTGGTCCAGATCACCAGGGCAATCGGGCCATTGACCGCAGCAGCGCCAAATTTGGCGGCAACCGCGTCTTTATCAACGGCGTTAAACATCACGTCGATAGACGGTGAAGTTTTGTCGTAATACTCCACTTCCGCTTCAGCCAGCGCGGAGCGGCAGTCCAGGCACCAGTGCACCGGCTTAGCGCCTTTGTGCAGATGGCCGTTACCGATAATTTTACCCAGCGCACGGATGATGTTCGCTTCGGTTTGGAAGTTCATCGTCAGGTATGGGCGGTCCCAGTCACCCAGCACGCCAAGGCGGATGAAATCAGCTTTCTGTCCTTCAACCTGCTCTGCGGCATAGGCACGGCAGGCAGCGCGGAACTCAGCGGCGCTGACTTTCTCGCCCGGCTTACCGATCATCTGCTCAACTTTGTGTTCGATAGGCAGACCATGGCAGTCCCAGCCGGGAACATAAGGGGAGTCATAGCCCGCCATGCCTTTCGACTTAACGATAATGTCTTTCAGAATCTTGTTAACTGAGTGACCAATATGAATACTGCCGTTGGCGTAAGGAGGGCCATCGTGCAGGATAAAGGTTTTTTTCCCTTTTTTGGCTTCGCGGATGATGCCGTACAGCTTGTCATCATACCAACGTTGCAGCATGCCCGGTTCGCGTTTGGCCAGATCGCCACGCATTGGGAACCCCGTTTCCGGCAAATTCAGGGTAGATTTATAGTCACTCATCAGATTCTCGGTTCCGTATGTCGGTTCTGTTTACACTTAAACCGATGCGTTCAGCCCAAAAAAGCGGCGGGCAGTCAGCACATCGTTAGCAATTTGTTCTTTCAGCGCGTCAAACGAGGCAAAACGCTGCTCGTTACGCAGTTTGTCACGCAGCACCACTTCAATATGGCGCCCGTACAGGTCCATCGATACGTCCAGCAGGTGCACTTCCAGCTGCTGACGTAGCCCGCCTATCGTGGGACGCGTGCCGATATTGGCCACGCCGGGAAGCGGTTTATCCCCCAGCCCCAGCACTTCAACGGCATACACCCCTTTCACCGGGGAGACCGTGCGCTTAAGCGGCAGATTAGCGGTAGGAAAACCGATGGTGCGGCCCAGCGCATCGCCATGCACGACACGGCCTGAAATGCTGAAGGGACGCCCCAGCAGGACGTTAGCCAGTGCCAGATTGTCATCTGACAGCGCCTGGCGAATCGCAGTACTGCTGATGCGCTTACCGTCATCGCAAAAGGTCTGGGTACTGATGACATCAAAGCCATACTCGACGCCAGCCTTCTGTAATAACAGGAAATCACCCTGGCGACCAGCGCCAAAGCGGAAATCATCTCCGACGGCCAGGAACTTTACATCCAGCTTATCGACCAGCAGGTCGGTGACAAAACTTTGTGCCGTATGGGCAGCAAAGCGGCGGTCAAAGCGCACGCACAGCACGGCATCAACGCCCGCCTGCTGGAGGTAGCGCACTTTCTCGCGCAGGCGCGTCAGGCGTGCCGGGGCTTTATCCGCTGCAAACAGCTCCAGCGGTTGAGGTTCAAACAGCATTACCATTACCGGCAAGTTGCGCTGACGCCCCTCTTCGCACAGTTGTGCCAGCAGCGCCTGATGGCCGCGATGTACGCCATCGAAGTTGCCGATGGTCAGTACGCAGCCGCGATGCTGCTCTCTAAGGTTATGTATGCCGCGGATAAACTTCATGGCTGGCTCAAATTTGTGGAAATCGGCGGATTATACCTTGTACAGCCAGGAAGGTTAACCCGCGATTCATCACTTTCATGCTATACCCGCGCCATTTCGTTCTGTATGGTGCTGATCCTGAGCGTATTGATATTTTTCTTGTGATTGAGCTGTATTCGCCATGCCGAAGCTGATAGAATCTTGCGCCATCGAAACGTAACCAAGTGCCATTGTTTCATCGGCGCTTATTTGCACAAATCCATTGACAACCGAAGGCGAAAAGGGCATATTCCTCGGCCTTTGAATTGTCCTCATAGAACTATTTGGGAGTTGGACCTTGGCTAATATCAAATCAGCTAAGAAACGCGCTGTAACGTCTGAGAAGCGTCGTAAGCACAACGCTAGCCGTCGTTCAATGCTGCGTACTTTTATCAAGAAAGTTTACGCGGCAATCGCTACTGGCGATAAAGCAGCTGCGCAGAACGCATTTAACGATATGCAACCAATTGTGGACCGTCAGGCAGCTAAAGGCCTGATCCACAAGAACAAAGCTGCACGCCATAAAGCTAACCTGGCTGCACAGATCAGCAAACTGGCTTAATGTCAGCGTGTTAATCGAGCTTTGATAAAGAAACCGGCCTGGCCGGTTTTTTTATGCCCAAAATTTGGCAAACCGCTCAGGAATCCCAAATTGCACCATAGGCCGCCACCCTGCGCGCCTCACAGCCCCCGACAACATAGTCCGTCAGCTTACGATTAGCGATGCAGATCACCGCCTCCGCCCCGCTCTCTTCTACCTTCTGTAACGCCAACTGCAGCAAATCAGGTTTACCGTGTGCATCGGTATCCCAGATCAGCACGTCGGGCTGAAGGCGAATGATTTCATCCACAAAACTGTCGCCGTAGGTCAGACGCGGATTACGCGTCGACCAGATTAAGCGCCGGGGTGTGCCTGGCGCCATCAGATGCGGCAGCAGCGGGCCAATGCCGCTGCCGGTGGCAACGTACACCACTGAGTGAAAAATTTTTCCTACGCTGCCCACGCCCGGCGTCGGCAAACCTTTAAACCATACGTGATCCGGCGGCGAGCCGATAAAGCGCCCGGTCCAGTCACCGGCGCGCGAGATCAGCATGCGGCAGCCCGACCCGCTGCCGAGGGGAATGTTGGCAAAGGCGTGCCACTCATCCAGCGGCGCCCGACTAATCGCAAATGACGAGCCGGGGAAAGGATCCCGCGGCAGCGAGAAAGTGACGATGGCCGCGTGCGATGAAGGGCGCTCAACCTGCACCGCAACTTTACGCAGGCGCAGCCAGGGCAGGATGATGCTGGCGGTGATGGTCAGCAGTGCCCAGAATGCGGGTGTTTCAATCAACGCCTGCCATGACCACTGCCCGCCGTGGCAGTCGCGAATAAAGCAGGTTACCTGTAGCCATGACAGCAGCAGGGCCAGCCAGCCAACGTAGCGGTGGGCATGCTCAAACAGATTATGGTAGCGCGCACGCACAGCCGGCAGCGCCAGAATCACAATGGTCAGCAGCAGCGCGGCCAGCATCGCCGTGACCGTCAGCAGCATCAGGGAAACATTGGGCAGCGCGTGGCAGTGATGGTAATAGACCGCCGCGCTGAAAACCATCAGCCACAGGCAGGCAAACAGTGCACAGCCGGAGTGCAGACCGCCAAAATGATACACTTTCGCCAGCTGCCTGCGTACTGATAAGGGCCAGTGCAGCGGGGTATGCCAGACCAGGCGAAATAAAAAGTTGATGATATATTGCTGACGAATAAGCACCGCCACAGTCAGATTAATAATAACCATGTTGCCGATTTCAATCAGATGAATGCCTTTTTCTGACCACCAGTGCCCACCTGTTAATCCATAGCTGAACAGACTGAGGTTCACCAGCGCGACCAGCAGGAACAAATACTGATAGTGGCTGAGCACTAGCCGACGACTTTTGTGGCTGGCCAGCGCGGGAATGGGGAGCAGCGCCGCGCTGCCCGCTTCTGGCAGCGTACTGTTGGTCTCTTCCAAGGCGACTCTCCCGAACGCATCCCTCGGCAGAAACAGCGTTCCGCCGGGAATGTCATTCAAATATAGTGAAAATAAACCTGAGCAGGTTCAGTTAACTTCACGTAACAGAGTATTCAAGGATGATAGCGCGGTAAATAGCCGGGATTAATTTGAGAATTTCGCTATTATTTACCCGCAGAAAAGCCGCCTGATTCCAGTAATTAATGGCAGTGAAATAAAAGAGCAGGCTTATTATTAGCGAAGGAGTGATTGCCGCCTGAATATTAATCGGGCTGGGTAAAAAGCTGAGAAAAATCTTTATTGCAGATACGCTGCACCGCCGGATGCTGGATCATCCGCTCGGCAAAAATAACATGATACTCTTCCATTACCGTATCAAGCCGCCCCAGTTCAACAATTCCCTCGTGCTGAAAACTCTCCTGCCCGTACAGCGTTGGCGCAACAAAAATCGCCCGGTTCGCCGCGCCAAAGGCTTTCATCAGGGCGGCATCGTCAAACTCGCCGAGGATATCCACCTCCAGCCCCTGCGTTTGAAACCAGTTGAGCAGCTTGCGGCCGAGCATTGAACGCCGCCCGGGGATCAGCAGCTTGCGCGTGCTGAGGCAGTGCGGAAATGCCGTTTCCGGCAGCGGCTCGTGGCACCAGAAGCTGACGCTGCACTCGCCGAGTTTTACCGAGAACAGCCCTTCCTGCTGCGAGGAGTCGACCGGGCAGTCGGAGAGGATCATATCCAGCTTATGCTGGCTGAGCTGCTCCAGCAGCAGTTCATGGGTCGATTCAAAACAGCGCAGATGGATCGGCTCTTCCGCCACCACCGCCGTTTCCAGCACTTTACTCACCAGCCGCTTGGAGAGCGCATCCGCCACGCCCACGTCGAACAGCAGGTTAGCCTCCTTGCGGTAGTTGACGATATCCAGCATCTCATGGCTAAGCGTAAACATGCGGTCAGCATAGCGAAACACCAGCTGGCCCAGCTCCGACGGCACCAGCCCCCGCCCCTGGCGCTTGAACAGCTTACCCTGCAGGCGCTCTTCCAGCGTTTTTAGCTGGCCGGTGACGGTCTGCGAAGTGAGGTTGAGAACCTCCGCCGCGCCCGCCACCGAGCCGGTTTTACACACCTGCCAGAAATAGTAGAGGTGGTTGTAGTTCATCTGCGCCATAGCTGGGCCAAACCGTTAAGCGTGCTTCTGCGGGGCTGGGCGCAGTTTGAAGTAAAGCAGCACATAGCCCAGTACCGCCGACAGCACCGACCCGCTAAGGATGCCCAGCTTGGCCAGCGTCACCATCTCTTCATGTGCAGCGTCAAACGCCAGCGAGGCGATAAAGATCGACATGGTAAAGCCAATCCCACACAGCACACCCACCGCGGCAATATCCACCATCTTGGTATTTTCCGGCAGCGCCGCAATTTTTAACTTCACCGACAGCCAGCAAATCAGCGTGATCCCCAGCGGCTTACCGACCAGCAGACCAAGGATAATCCCCAGCGGTACCATCGAGAACAGGCCGTCAATGGAGACGCCAGTCAGTGAAACACCGGCATTAGCAAAGGCGAACAGCGGCAGGATCAGCCAACTGACCCACGGGTGCAGGCCGTGTTCCAGCTCGATAGAAGGTGAATGCCCATCCTGCTTTTTCAGCGGGATTAACAGCCCGACAATCACACCGGCCAGCGTAGCGTGCACACCCGACTTCAGCACCGCCACCCACAGCACCATTCCGACCAGCAGATATACCGAAGTTTTCCGCACGCCGCACAGGTTGAGTATCACCAGCACCGCGATCGACGCCGCCGCGACGCCGAGTGAGACCAGCGATATATCGTGGGTATAGAAGAAGGCTATAATCACAATGGCGCCAAGGTCATCGATCACCGCCAGCGCCATCAGGAACATTTTCAGCGCCGGAGGTACGCGGCTGCCCAGCAGGGCGAGGATACCCAGCGCGAAAGCGATATCCGTCGCGGCCGGGATTGCCCAACCGTGGATCGCCAGCTCATCGCTGTGGTTCAGCGCCGCATAAATCAACCCTGGGGCTACCATGCCGCCCAGGGCGGCAATCAGCGGGAACATCGCTTTCTCACGCCCTTTCAGCGAGCCCATCAACAGCTCGCGCTTCACTTCCAGACCGATCATCAGGAAGAACAGCGCCATCAGGGCATCGTTGATCCACAGCAGCAGGTCTTTATTGATGTCCAGCGCGCCGAAGCGGAACTGCACCGGCATGGCCAGAATGGCCTGGTAAGCCTGCTGCGTGCTGGCGTTATTGGCAAGAAACATCGCCACTGCCGCAGCGACGATCAGCACCACGCCGCCGGTGGCGTCATTTTTTAACAGTTTTTTGAGAAAGAGGTTCATTACAGACTCCGCTGAATATCCAGATGTTGTCAATCAGATAGCGGATAGCATACGCCGTTAAACCGCTCGAAAAAAACAGTTTATACAGCGCGAAAGGTTCGGTATTTACGAGGATTAAGGGATAAGGGCCGATCTTTTTATATCGATCGGCCCTGAGGCTGGCAGATTAGCGGGTTAAATCGTCGAAGAATTTCTTCACGCCGTCAAAGAAACTTTTAGAACGCGGGCTGTTATGTTCGCCGGAAGGACCGCCAAAGCTCTCTTCCAGTTCACGCAGCAGCGCTTTCTGTTTCTCGTTCAGGCTGACCGGGGTTTCGACCACCACGCGGCACAGCAGGTCACCCTGAGCACCACCGCGCACCGATTTCACACCTTTACCACGCATGCGGAACAGCTTGCCGGTCTGCGTTTCCGCAGGCACCTTCAGCTTGACGCGGCCATCAAGGGTCGGCACTTCAATTTCACCGCCCAGCGCGGCCATCACAAAGTTGATTGGCACTTCGCAATACAGGTTGTTCTCTTCACGTTCGAAGATGTTGTGCTTACGCACCTGCACCTGAACGTAGAGATCGCCCGCTGGCGCACCCTGCTCACCCGCTTCGCCTTCGCCGGTCAGCCGGATGCGGTCGCCGGTATCAACACCGGCCGGGATTTTCACCGACAGGGTTTTCGACTTCTCAACCCGGCCATGACCGTGGCAGGCGTTGCACGGATCTTTAATCACCGAACCGCGACCGTGACAGGTTGGACACGCCTGCTGAACGGTAAAGAAGCCCTGGCGCATCTGCACCTGGCCTGCCCCGTGACAGGTCTGGCAGGTTTGCGGCTTCGTCCCCGCTTTCGCGCCGCTACCGTGGCAAACGTCACACTCTTCCAGGGTTGGAATGCGGATCTCTTTGGTCACGCCGCGTACCGCTTCTTCCAGCGACAGCTCCATGTTGTAGCGTAAATCAGCACCGCGAGCGGCGCGCTGCTGACGGCGGCCTCCGCCAAAGATATCGCCGAATACGTCGCCAAAGATATCGCTGAAGTCAGCACCGCCGCCGCCGCCAAAGCCGCCGCCGTAGCCACCGCCACCCCCCTGTTCAAAGGCTGCATGGCCGTACTGATCGTAAGCCGCACGTTTCTGCGCATCGGTCAGAATTTCGTAGGCTTCTTTTACCTCTTTAAACTGCTCTTCGGCACCTTCGCCCTGGTTGCGGTCAGGGTGGAATTTCATTGCCAGGCGTTTGTAAGCCTTTTTGATCTCACGCTCATCCGCAGATTTGGATACGCCTAAAACCTCGTAATAGTCTCTTTTCGCCATTGTTGTTGTTCCTGCCCTTAACATGCGTGCACGGGCGTAGGATTTCTCCGACGCCCGTGCTGGTTATCATCGGTGGCAATGACTGCCACCGTGCCCGCTCAAGGGCGATTATTTTTTGTTGTCTTTCACTTCTTCGAATTCAGCGTCGACAACATCATCGTCTTTCTTCGCACCGTCGGTGGCATCAGCTGCGCCGCCAGCGGCCTGCTGCTGCTGGGCGAACTCCATCAGCTTGCCGGACACTTCCATCAGAGCCTGCATTTTGGCTTCGATTTCCGCTTTATCCTCGCCTTTCAGCGCGGTGTTCAGCTCAGCCAGTGCGGCTTCGATTGGCGCTTTGTCGTCTGCTGGCAGTTTGTCGCCCGCTTCGTCCAGCTGCTTACGCGTGCTGTGCGAGACCTGGTCACCCTGGTTACGGGTCTGCACCAGCTCTTCGAACTTACGGTCAGACTCAGCGTTAGCTTCGGCATCACGCACCATTTTTTCGATCTCTTCGTCATTCAGACCGGAAGAGGCTTTGATGGTGATCTTCTGCTCTTTACCGCTATTTTTGTCTTTCGCAGACACGTGCAGAATACCGTCAGCATCGATGTCGAAGGTCACTTCGATCTGTGGCATACCGCGCGGCGCCGCCTGAATACCGTCGAGGTTGAACTGGCCCAGCGATTTGTTATCCGCTGCACGCTTACGCTCACCCTGCACCACGTGAATGGTTACCGCAGACTGGTTGTCTTCAGCGGTAGAGAACACCTGGCTGTGCTTGGTTGGGATGGTGGTGTTCTTAGCGATCAGTGAAGTCATCACGCCGCCCATGGTTTCGATACCCAGCGACAGCGGGGTAACGTCCAGCAGCAGAACGTCTTTCACTTCACCGGCCAGCACGCCGCCCTGAACCGCAGCACCTACAGCAACCGCTTCGTCCGGGTTAACGTCTTTACGTGGCTCTTTACCAAAGAACTCAGCAACCTTCGCCTGCACCATTGGCATACGCGTCTGACCACCGACCAGGATCACGTCGTTGATGTCAGAAACCGACAGGCCAGCATCCTGCAGAGCCACTTTCAGCGGCTCGATAGAGCGTGCAACCAGGTCTTCTACCAGTGATTCCAGCTTCGCACGGGTCACTTTGATGTTCAGGTGCTTAGGACCTGTTGCATCAGCGGTGATGTACGGCAGGTTCACGTCGGTCTGCTGTGCAGAAGAGAGCTCAATTTTCGCTTTCTCTGCGGCTTCTTTCAGACGCTGCATTGCCAGCGGATCGTTGTGCAGATCGATGCCCTGATCTTTCTTAAATTCAGCCACCAGATAGTTGATCATACGGCTGTCGAAGTCTTCACCACCCAGGTGGGTATCACCGTTGGTTGCCAGAACTTCGAAGGTTTTTTCGCCGTCAACTTCGTCGATTTCGATAATAGAGATATCGAAAGTACCACCACCCAGGTCATATACCGCGATAGTGCGGTTGCCCTGACCTTTATCCAGACCGTAGGCCAGTGCCGCAGCGGTTGGTTCGTTGATGATACGTTTTACTTCCAGACCGGCGATACGACCGGCATCTTTCGTTGCCTGACGCTGCGCATCGTTGAAGTAAGCCGGTACAGTGATAACCGCTTCAGTCACTGGCTCGCCCAGGTAATCTTCCGCCGTTTTCTTCATTTTCTTCAGCACTTCAGCAGAGATCTGCGGAGGTGCAACACGCTGGCCTTTCACGTCAAGCCATGCGTCGCCATTATCAGCGCCGACGATTTTGAACGGCATGATTTTAATATCACGCTGTACTTCTTCGTCCTGGAAGCGACGGCCAATCAGGCGCTTAATCGCAAACAGGGTATTCTGCGGGTTAGTCACCGCCTGACGTTTAGCTGGCTGACCGACCAGTGTTTCACCATCCTGAGTGTAAGCGATGATCGATGGCGTAGTGCGATCGCCTTCTGCATTCTCCAGTACACGCGCTTTGCCGCCATCCATGATAGCTACACAAGAGTTAGTTGTGCCCAGGTCAATACCAATAATCTTACCCATTGAAACGTCTCCCACTTAAATTCATGTCAAATCAGGTTATGAACCAATAAATGCGGGCATTTTTTACAGTTTCAACTGCTCGCCCTGCGCTTTTTTTCCAGGTCCGTAGCCTCGGATGCCAAATAAGATGGGGCCGCGCAGCGCGGCATCAAGGGGGGAAGGTAAAAAAATTTTCACTTTGCCGCAAAAAAGTGGGCCAGCTGAAGCTGACCCACTTTTTGACGCGATTGGGAGAGTTACTGAATACTGACCTGTTTTAACAGCGATTGTCTGCCGGCATCGCGCTGCAGCCAGCAGCCGACCAGCACGCCAATCAGCGCCAGCAGCAGAACGTAGTATGCCGGGGCCATTGGCGTCAGCTTCATCACCAGCGTCAGCGCGATCGGCGTCAGGCCGCCAAAAATGGCGTAGGCGATATTGTAAGAGAAGGAGATGCCGGTAAACCGCACCTCTGCCGGAAAGGCGCGCACCATCACAAAGGGCACCACGCCCACCACGCCAACGCACAGCCCGGCCAGCGCATAGGCGCTAAACAGATAAGCCGGTGCCGTGGCCGCGACGTGGAAAAAGGTATAGCTGGTCGCGGCCATCAGCACACTGCCGACAATCAGCGTTACGCCGGCCCCAATGCGATCGACCAGCGCCCCGGCAATGATGCAGCCAAAGATCAGCATCACGGTGGCAACGCTGTTGGCCTGCAGCGTCAGCGCCGCGGGCAGGCCGTGCAGTTTCTGCAGCAGCGCGGGGGCCATCAGCAATACCACCACAATACAGGCCGACAGTAGCCACGTGAGCAGCATCGAGACCACCACGCCATGCGTGTGGCGCAGCACCACCGTTTTCAACGGCAGCTCGCTCGACAGCGCTTTGCGCTGCTGCATCCGGGTAAACACCGGCGTTTCATGCAGCCAGCGGCGCAGATACATCGCCAGCAGTCCAAACCCGCCGCCCAGCAGGAATGGGATGCGCCAGCCGGTATCATGGATGCTTTGCTGGCTCATGGTCGTGGTAATCAGCGTTGCCACCAGCGAACCCAGTAAGATGCCGAAGGTCAGCCCGGCGGTCAGCGTGCCGCAGGCGAAGCCGATGCGTTTTTCCGGCACGTGTTCGGCAACGAACACCCAGGCGCCCGGCACTTCTCCGCCTATCGCCGCCCCCTGCAATACGCGCAGCAGCAGCAGTAACAGCGGTGCAGTAATGCCAATAGCGTCATAAGTCGGCAGCAGGCCCATGGCCAGCGTCGGCAGGGCCATCAGTAAAATGCTCAGGCTGAACATCTTCTTGCGCCCTTTACTGTCGCCAAAATGCGCCATGATAAGCCCGCCCAGCGGGCGCGCCAGATAACCGGCGGCAAAGATGCCAAAGGTTTGCAGCTGGCGCAGCCACTCGGGAATATCCGCGGGGAAGAACAGCTCGCCGATGACCGCAGCGAAGAAGACGAAGATGATAAAGTCGTAGAACTCCAGCGCGCCACCAAGGGCAGCCAGCGCCAGAGTTTTGTAATCCTGTCGGTTAAGACGGCGTGCGTGATCGGTCTGCATATGTTGTCAGAATGGCCCAGAGTCAGAAGAAAACAGTATCGTTGCCGCTGTAAAGCTGAGCTTACTATACCGTCAATTTTCTGCCACAGCAGCGAGCACTGGATCTTATGCCTGAAAAAATGAATTTTTAGCTATTTGTCTCGCGTCGGGCGCTTTTCGGGCGAAATGCTGCTACCACCTGCGGGTCCGTCTCGATATATGGCCCTTCCAGCAGCTGGATGCAGTAAGGCACGCTGGCAAAAATTCCGTGGACCAGGCTATTACCCTGCTCATCTTTCAATCCTTCCAGCGTCTCGGTAATTGACTTCGGCTGGCCCGGCAGGTTGATGACCAGCGACTGCTTGCGGATCACGCCAACCTGACGCGACAGGATGGCGGTCGGGACAAAGTTCAGGCTAATCTGGCGCATCTGCTCGCCAAAGCCCGGCATTTCACGGTCGGCAATCGCCAGCGTCGCGTCCGGCGTCACATCGCGCCGCGCCGGGCCGGTGCCGCCGGTGGTGAGCACCAGATGACAGAACAGCTCATCGACCAGTTCACAGATCGCCTGCTCAATCATCGGCTGCTCATCGGGCACCAGACGTTTTTCAATTTCAAACGATGTGGTCAGCGCCTTCCCCAGCCACGCTTCCAGCGCCGGTAAGCCCTGATCCTGATAGATGCCATTAGCGGCACGATCGGAAACGGAGATCAGGCCAATGCGTAGTGTATTCATAGGTTTTTGCCGTGAGATAAAGGGAGATTGAGGCAAGGATAAACCATAGCAAAGCAGGATGTATAGCGAGGGGGGAGAGATTAGAATTCAGGAATAGCCAAAACAATGGGAACTGTAGCAAGGCGGCAAATGCGCTCACCCCGCTACAGTTTAAGACTGCAGGCTATTACAGCAGTTCAGCAATCATCTTATCGAGCTTGCCCTGGTCGATGGCAAAGTTACGGATGCCTTCAGCCAGTTTCTGGACCGCCATTGGGTCCTGGTTGTGCTGCCACAGGAACTCGGACTCTGTCATTTTAGCCGGGCGCGCTTTCACTTCGCCCTGGTAAGAGAGCTTACGCTCCAGAGTGCCTTCGGTTTCAGACAGCTCTTTCAGCAGGCCCGGAGAGATGGTCAGGCGGTCGCAGCCGGCCAGTTCGATGATTTCGCCCACGTTACGGAAGCTGGCGCCCATCACCACGGTCTCGTAACCGTGCTGCTTGTAGTATTCGTAGATTTCAGTCACGGAAATCACGCCTGGATCTTCGTTCGGTGCGTACTCTTTCTTATCGGTGTTCGCTTTGTACCAGTCGAGGATACGGCCAACAAACGGGGAGATCAGGAACACGCCAGCTTCAGCACAAGCACGCGCCTGAGCGAAGGAGAACAGCAGCGTCAGGTTACAGTTGATGCCCTCTTTTTCCAGCTGCTCAGCGGCACGGATGCCCTGCCAGGTGGAAGCCAGCTTGATCAGGATGCGGTCATTGCTGATGCCGGCATCGTTATACAGTTTGATCAGGCTATGCGCTTTAGCGATGCTGCCTTCGGTGTCGTAAGAGAGGCGCGCATCAACTTCGGTAGAGATACGGCCAGGGACCAGCTTGAGGATTTCCAGACCGATGTTCACAGCCAGCTTGTCGGCAGCGTAGGAGATCTGCTCTTCTTTGTCACTGGTCTGCTCACGCGCCCAGCTCACCGCTTCGTCGATCAGCTTACGGTATTCCGGGATCTGTGCAGCGCTGAGGATCAGAGAAGGGTTAGTGGTGGCATCCTGAGGTTTGTAGAGTTTCATCGCCGCAATGTCGCCGGTATCAGCAACAACGGTAGTGAGTTGACGCAGGGAAGATAATTTGTCCGTCATAGTTGTCATTCTCATCAAAGTTGATTTGTCAGGGTGTTGAAAATGTCTGTCCCGGATGATAGCACGCGCACCCCGCCATGCAAGCAGTGCCGTTCCCCGTAACACAGCAGGAGAATGCCAGCGCACAAAATCACATTTTCCCCTGCATTCTCTGCGGGCAACAACGGCCAGATTCGGTGATAAACCTTCACCAATAGCAGCGATTCGTCACGCGAAGGCGCTTTTTTGCTAACATAGCTGCACACTGTTATCCGAAACCAGAGCGACTAAAAATTTTAAAAGGACGCGCGCATGTTGATGGTAATTTCTCCGGCCAAAACGCTGGATTTTGAAAGTCCGCTGGCGACCAAACGCTACACTCAGCCCGCGCTGCTGGATGAGTCACAAAAGCTGATTAACGTCGCCCGTAAGCTCTCCCCTGCCGATATCGGTTCGCTGATGCATATCAGCGATAAACTGGCCGTACTGAATGCCCAGCGCTTCAACGACTGGCAGCCGGACTTCACCCCGGACAACGCCCGCCAGGCGATCCTCGCGTTTAAAGGCGATGTCTATACCGGCCTGCAGGCCGAAACCTTCAGCGAGAAGCAGTTCGATTTTGCCCAGCAGCATCTGCGCATGCTCTCCGGCTTATACGGCCTGCTGCGCCCGCTCGACCTGATGATGCCGTACCGTCTGGAAATGGGGATTAAACTGGCGAATCCGGTCGGTAAGGATCTCTACAGCTTCTGGGGTGACAAGCTTACTGAAGCGCTGAACGCTGCGCTGGCGGAACAGGGCGATAACGTGCTGATTAATCTTGCCTCGGATGAGTATTTCAAAGCGGTGAAGCCGAAACAGCTGAACGGCGAGATTATCAAACCGGTATTTTTAGATGAGAAGAACGGCAAATTTAAGGTGATCAGCTTCTACGCCAAGAAAGCGCGTGGCCTGATGAGCCGCTATATCATTGAGAATAAACTGAGTAAACCGGCACAGCTGAAGACGTTCGATGTCGATGGCTACTTCTTTGATGCGGATGCCAGCAAGGGCAACGAGCTGGTGTTTAAACGTCACGAAGCCGTTTGAGCGCAGGGGCGCCCCTGAGGGTTCCCCAGAAATGACTGCTATCGCTAAACGTCTGTTAACCGGTCTGAGCATCGTGCTGGCTGCGGGTTTTAAACCGCTACGCTGAAGCTTTGGGTGCCAGGAGGGAGGGCTGACCGCAATAAGGGCCAGCCCCTGTGCATCAGGTTACTTTTTCAGTAAAAAAGCACGCAGATCGGCAAAGTCCGCTTTCATATTATGCGACAGCAGTTCCATGTCGGCGCGTTCGGCCAGGGCTTCCGGCAGCGGCAGCTGCTGCTCGAGGATCGCTTCCACGCTCTCCTTAAACTTCGCCGGATGCGCGGTGCCGAGGAACAGACCGAACTCCCCTTCCTGCAGCTGATCGCGCAGCAGGCGATAAGCGATCGCCGCGTGTGGCTCAGACAGGTAACCGATATCCGCCAGCTCGCGCATGGTGGCTTTGGTTGTCTCATCACTGACGGCACCGTAGCCAAGATCCTGCAAGCGCCAGGTTTTGCGGCGGAAAATCTCTTCCACGCGCGGCCAGTTGTTTGGCTGCGACACATCCATCGCGTTCGACAGCGTGGCAACCGTCACGTTTGGCGTCCACTCACCCTTTTCCAGGAAGCGCGGCACGGTATCGTTGGCATTGGTGGCGGCGATAAAGCGCTTCACCGGCAGGCCGAGCGATTTCGCCAGCAGGCCCGCGGTCAGGTCGCCGAAGTTACCGCTTGGCACTGAGATGACCAGCTGATTACGCTTCTCCTGCGGCAGCTGTGCGACCGCCTCGAAGTAGTAGCAGATCTGCGCCAGCAGGCGGCTGATGTTGATCGAATTCGCCGAGTTCAGGCCAATGGCTTTTTTCAGCGCTTCATCGTCAAACGCCTGTTTCACCAGGGCCTGGCAGGCATCAAAATCGCCGTCGATGGCAATCGTTTCAATATTGCCACCGAGGGTGCAGAACAGCTTCTCCTGCAGCGGGCTGATTTTGCCCTGCGGGTAGAGGATCACCACGCGCACGTTATCCATGCCGTAGAAGGCATGGGCAACCGCTGCACCGGTGTCGCCGGAGGTGGCGGTCAGAATGGTGATCTGCTCATCGGCATCGCTAACGTAGGCGAGCATCTGCGCCATAAAGCGGCTGCCGAAGTCTTTAAATGCCAGCGTCGGGCCGTGGAACAGCTCCAGCGCCGAGATATCCTCAGTCACTTTCACCACCGGAGCCGGGAAGGTAAACGCCGTTTTCAGGCGCTCGTTCAGCTGGTGTGGGGCAATTTCATCGCCGATAAAAGCCGAGAGAATTTTGCTGCTGCGGGTCACGAAATCCATCTCGAGCATCTCATCGATGTCGGTCAGTTCGAACTCAGGCAGCTCCAGTGGAAAGAACAGGCCCTGCTGTGTGCCCAGCCCCTGCTTCACCGCTTGTGCGAAGCTCACCTGCTCGTTGTGATCCTTAAGATTGTACAGTTTCATGCGTTATCCCAGTTTACGTGCGCCTGCCGTGTCTAAACGGCAAATATGGACGAAGCCTTCATCATTTTGCAGATAGTGCTGACGCAGCCACTCTGCCATGCGTTGTGCGGTATCCGGCTGGTTGCACACGGCAAACAGCGTCGGGCCGGAGCCGGAAATACCGCAGGCCAGCGCACCGATATCGGCGGCGGCCTGGCGAGCTTGTGCGAAGCCCGGTAACAATTTGGTGCGGTACGGTTCAGCAATCACATCCTGCATCAGCTTCGCGGCCAGCAACGGCTGCTGCGTATGGCAGGCGTGGATAAAACCGCCGAGATAGCGGCCGTGGCGAATAATCTCCTCTTTGCGATACTGCGCAGGCAGGATCGCACGGGCTTCGGCGGTAGAAACCTTAATCCCCGGATAGGCCATTACCCACAGCCAGTCACTAAAGCCTGGCACCTGCTGGCTGATGATGCCGTTCTCTTCCAGCATCAGCTGCATGCCGCCGAGGAAGCAAGGCGCCACGTTATCATAGTGAACGCTGCCGGAAATACGCCCTTCTAACTCGCCCATCAGCGCCAGCAGTTCCGTGTCGTTCAGCGGTTTGCCGCAGTGTTCGTTCATCGCCATCAGGCCCGCCACCACCGAGCAGGCGCTGGAGCCAAGGCCGGAACCAATCGGCATGTTTTTTTCCAGCGTCATCTTCACCGGTACGCGCTTGCCGATCGCCTCACAGAAGCGGTCCCAGCACTGATAGACAATATTCTCTTTGGGGTCGGCAGGCAGTTTGCTGACAAAGCTGCCTTCGTTGTGCAGGCTGAACTCGCTGGCCGCTTCCACGGTCACGCAGTCCCCCAGCAGGGTGCCATCAACCGGCGACACCGCAGCCCCGAGCACGTCAAAACCAACGCTGACATTGCCAATTGAGGCAGGGGCATGAATTTTAACCATGATTAAACTCCCAACTTCCACGACAGAGTACGTAACAGATCGGCAAACACCCCTGCCGCGGTCACATCATTACCGGCGCCATAACCGCGCAGCACCAGTGGGATTGGCTGATAATAGCGGCTGTAGAAGGCCAGCGCGTTTTCACCGTTTTTCACTTTATACAGCGGATCGTTGCCGTCAACCGCATCGATCTTCACTTTACAGATGCCGCCCTCTTCAATGGCACCGACAAAGCGCAGCACTTTACCCGCATCGCGGGCGCTGGCGACTTTTGCCGCCATGCTGTCATCCAGCTCCGGCAGGCGCGCCATAAACGCTTCCACATCGGCAATCGCGGTCAGTTCTGGCGGCAGCAGCGCTTCAATCTCAATGTCGCTCAGCTCCAGCTGATGCGCCGCTTCGCGGGCGAGGATCAGCAGCTTACGCGCCACGTCGAGGCCGGAGAGATCTTCACGCGGATCCGGCTCGGTAAAGCCCATCTCACGCGCCATTTTCGTCGCGTCAGAGAGCGATACGCCCTCATCCAGCTTGCCGAAAATAAACGACAGCGAGCCAGAAAGAATACCCGAGAAGCTGATCAGCTCATCGCCGGCATTCAGCAGATTTTGCAGGTTCTCAATCACCGGCAGACCGGCACCGACGTTGGTGTCATAGAGGAACTTACGGCGCGATTTTGCCGCCGCCGCACGCATCTGCTGATAGTAATTCCAGCTTGAGGTGTTGGCCTTTTTATTCGGCGTCACCACGTGGAAACCGTCGGCGAGAAAATCAGCGTACTGGTCGGCGACCTGCTGGCTGGAGGTACAGTCGACAATCACCGGATTCAGCAGGTGATACTCTTTCACCAGACGATTCAGACGGCCCAGATCAAACGGCTCCTTCGCCGCCTTCAGCTGCTCCTGCCAGTTCTCCAGCGGAATGCCGTGCACGTTGGTCAGCAGCGCGCGTGAATTGGCGATACCGCAGACGCGCAGGTCAATATGCTTGTTCTTCAGCCAGCTCTGCTGACGATGCAGCTGGTCGATTAGCGCAGCACCCACGCCACCCACGCCGATAACGAACACTTCAATCACCTGATCGGTAGCAAACAGCATCTGATGCACCACGCGCACGCCAGTGGTTGCTTCGTCATTATTCACCACCACCGAAATGGAGCGCTCGGAGGAGCCCTGTGCAATCGCCACAATATTGATGTTGGCGCGCGCCAGCGCGGAGAAGAACTTGGCAGAGATGCCGCGCAGCGTGCGCATGCCGTCACCCACCACCGAGATCACCGCCAGATGCTCCATCACGTCCAGCGGCTCCAGCAGGCCATCTTTTAGCTCCAGATAGAACTCATCTTCCAGCACGCGGCGCGCACGCGCCAGCTCGCTCTGCGACACGCAGAAGCTGATGCTGTATTCGGACGACGACTGGGTGATCAGCACCACCGAGATCCCGCTGCGCGACATTGCCGCAAACACGCGTGCCGCCATGCCGACCATGCCCTTCATTCCCGGGCCAGAAACGTTGAACATCGCCATATTATTCAGGTTGGTGATGCCTTTCACCGGGTTATCTTCATCACTACCGTCGCCGCCGATCAGCGTGCCGGGGGCCTGTGGGTTGGCGGTATTTTTGATCAGGCAGGGGATTTGAAACTGGGCAATAGGTGAGATAGTGCGCGGGTGCAGCACTTTGGCGCCGAAGTAGGAGAGCTCCATCGCCTCCTGATAAGACATTGATTTTAACAGACGGGCGTCCGGTACCTGGCGCGGATCGCAGGTATACACGCCGTCAACGTCGGTCCAGATCTCACAGCAGTCCGCACGCAGGCAGGCAGCCAGCACGGCGGCTGAGTAGTCAGAACCGTTACGGCCCAGCACCACCAGCTCACCGCGTTCGTTACCGGCCGTAAAGCCCGCCATCAGCACCATATTGCTGGCCGGGATCAGGCGTGCGGCGATGCGGCGGGTGGATTCGGCAATATCAACGGTGGATTCCAGATAGTGGCCGACGGCCAGCAGCTGCTCAACCGGGTTAATCACGCTGACGCCATAACCGCGCGCCTGCAGCAACCCTTCCATGATGGCGATAGAGAGCTTTTCACCGCGACAGATGATGGCTGCATTGACGCTGTCCGGGCACTGACCCAGCAGCGCGATACCGTGCAGCACCTGCTTAAGCAGGGCAAACTCCTGGTCGACTACCGCTTTCAGCTTGTCGCCGTTAAAGCCAGGCTGGGCTTCAGCCAGCCCCTGCAGCAGTTCGGCAAAAATACGCTCGGCATCAGTGATGTTCGGCGTGGCGTCCTGGCCGCTGATGGTTTTCTCAATCATTGCCACCAGGTGATTGGTAATCTTCGCTGGCGCGGACAATACGGTAGCGACCTGTCCCTGCTTTGCATTGCTTTCCAGAATGTCAGCCACACGCAGAAAACGTTCCGCATTGGCTACCGAGGTTCCACCGAATTTCAGCACTCGCATGTTCAAGCTCTCCTGAATTTTTGCCGAAAAAAAAGCCCGCACTGGTTAGGTGCGGGCTTTTTTTTGATTTTTCCTGTATGCGTCAGCCCGCACCGTTACCTGTGGTAATGGTGGTGGTAATAATGATTGTGGTAATCAGGCTGTGTTTACGCATTTTGGATTTATTCTGTCTGTAAAATCTGTCGGCCTTCAGAAGTAAAGCAAACGGTCGGCCAAGTCAATTTTTTTATCAAACGGCACTTTTCGCGCCGCGATGCCCGCTCAGCCTTTTTCCCTTCGTCGCCGATCTGTTCTGTTACGCAGAGAAAAAAAGGCAGTAAAACGCGCTAATTTTTTACTTTTTGCCAGCGTTTTTATCTATAAGTTTTTTTTCTACGTCATGCAGCAGTCGGTGCAGCATAGCGGTATCGCGCTGCTGCTGCAGGCCCAGCCGCTGCTGCATCCAGTCCGCCAGCTTTTCGTCTGCGGCCACGTCCAACTGATGCAGCAGATTCTCAGCACGCTGGCGCAGTGCATCCAGCTGTGGCACTTCTGCCGCAGCGGCCGTTTGCGCACTTACCTGGCGCAGCGCAGAGAGCTGATAGCAGTAAACCATCACCGCCTGGCCCAGATTCAGTGACGGGTAGTCAGCCGCCATCGGGATGCCGGTCAGCAGGTCAACCTGTGCCAGCTCCTCGTTGGTCAGCCCGCTGTCCTCGCGGCCAAACACCAGCGCGGCGCTGTTGACCCACTGCTGCTTCTCTTCCAGTACTGTCTGTACCTGCTGCGGCGTCGCGTAATAGCGGAACTTCGCCCGTGCGCGGGCGGTCGTCGCAATGCTGAAGTCGATATCCGCCAGCGCCGCGCTTAGCGATCCCCACTGGGTGGCATTTTCCAGAATCTCGCCCGCGCCGTGGGCCACCCGTTTTGCTGCCGGGTCGAGATGCGCCTGGCTGTCGACGATGCGTAATTCGCTAAACCCCATGGTTTTCATGGCACGGGCGGCAGCACCCACATTTTCAGCACGCGCAGGGGCAACCAGGATCAGAGGAAAACGCATAGATATCCCAATATAGAAAAATGACGGCGCCTACTTTGCCATGCCCGCCCTTAAAAATCCAAACGGCATTAATTAACAGTAAAGCAACGCTATTTCCCGCCGATTTAAATTCGTTGGATGCAGTGTTATACTCATTCTTTATTGATTAACCTATAAAATTGGTTTTTTCACAGACAAAAACATTATCTATCAATCAATTAACATTTGTTAAAAACAACGTAAACCTGCTGTTAACTATTCACGCTAAAAGGTGACCTTCTCTACGGGTTTGTGAGCTAAGCTGGCAATCTGGGAAGAGTTTTTCACAAAAGTGTTAACGTGCTACAATTGGTTTGATATAAGTCAACTAAGCGTTGTTTTGTTGCGTAATGGTTGTTGCCTTTGCTGTTATGTTGCTGTTAATGCAGTTAGGATATACACCGTTTTGAGCACTGCCGGGGCATGCAGGATTCATCCTAATGGCTGCGCTACATATGTTGTTGACGGTAATGGATGGTGTATCAAGAACATAATTCTGTACTGCTGTTGTTATGCTTCTGGCTCTGAACACTGGGTTTTGCCAGCGCCAACAGCGGTATGCCCTGTTTCGATATTGTTGGCAATTTTAGGTAGCGAACACATGCAGACCCCGCACATACTTATCGTTGAAGACGAATTAGTCACTCGTAATACGCTCAAAAGTATTTTTGAAGCCGAAGGCTACATGGTTTATGAAGCTACAGACGGCGCTGAAATGCACCAGATCCTGACTGAAAACGACGTCAATCTGGTGATTATGGACATCAACCTGCCGGGTAAAAATGGCCTGTTGCTGGCGCGTGAGCTGCGCGAGCAGGCCAATGTTGCCCTGATGTTCCTCACCGGTCGCGATAATGAGGTGGACAAGATCCTCGGCCTTGAAATCGGTGCAGATGATTACATCACCAAACCGTTCAATCCGCGTGAATTAACCATTCGCGCACGCAACCTGCTGTCACGCACCATGAACCTGGCGGCAGTGAGTGAAGAACGTAAGCTGGTTGAAGCCTACCGCTTTAACGGTTGGGAGCTGGATATTAACAGCCGTTCACTGGTCAGCCCACAGGGCGAGCAGTACAAGCTGCCGCGTAGCGAATTCCGCGCTATGCTGCACTTCTGCGAAAACCCTGGCAAGATCCAGACCCGTGCCGATCTGCTGAAGAAAATGACCGGCCGCGAGCTGAAACCGCACGACCGTACCGTCGACGTGACGATTCGCCGCATCCGTAAGCATTTCGAATCGACTCCGGACACCCCGGAAATCATCGCCACCATCCACGGCGAAGGTTACCGCTTCTGCGGCGATTTGCAGGATTAATAATCGGCGGACCGAAAAAAAAGGTCCGCCCCTACGCGACCTGTAAACTGACATTCTGCCGTAGGGGTCGACCTTCTTTTCCGGTCGACCCGTATCAAACGTCCGCTCGACCCGCGTCAAACGTCCGATCGACCCTGTCAAATGTCCGCTCGACACGCGTCAATCCCGTCAGGTACGTTATTTATTTCCCCACGGTATAATCGGCACCGCGCTAAGTGCATTCTTAGGCGAACCGTCGACAACCTTGTCTGAATAGCTCAGGTAGACCAGCGCGTTGCGCTTCCGATCGTAAAAACGCACAACTTGCAGCTTCTTGAAAATAAGCGATGTCCGCTGACGGAATACCACCTCCCCTTCCGCTTTGCCTTTGGCAATCTTATCGCTGATCTCTACTGGGCCAACCTGCTGACAGGAGATGGCGGCATCAGAGGTATCCTCAGCCAAACCCAGCCCCCCTTTGATTCCGCCGGTTTTTGCCCGGCTGATATAGCAGGTCACATTTTTCACATCAGGGTCATCAAAGGCTTCGACCACTATTTTATGATCGGGACCGAATATCTTAAAAACGGTGTCCACAGAACCCACCTGTTCAGCCTGTGCGGCCCAGGATGTGGCTATCACTGACGCGGCTATTAACACTTTTTTAATTGTCATCACGTTACCATTTCAAAGAAAATAGATGCCATTGTAAGTTAACTTAAACGCAAACGCCTACCTATAACTATTTCTTGATTTGTCGTTAACCTGCAGTGATTAAGCGGATTCTTACCGCTAAAATTCAACACCTTGCTTTGCAATTAATGCTAATATTCGTCGGCTTTGCTTATCTGCACCAACACTGAGTAATATGAGGACGATTTATGGACCAAGCCGGTATCATTCGAGATTTGCTTGTCTGGCTGGAGAGCCACCTGGACCAACCGTTATCGCTGGATAACGTGGCGGCGAAGGCAGGATATTCAAAATGGCATCTGCAAAGAATGTTTAAGGACGTCACCGGTCATGCGATTGGCGCTTATATTCGCGCCCGCCGCCTGTCAAAAGCGGCAGTGGCACTACGCCTGACCAGCCGGCCAATTCTGGACATCGCTTTACAGTATCGTTTTGATTCCCAGCAGACCTTCACCCGGGCCTTCAAGAAACAGTTTACCCAGACCCCTGCCTGGTATCGCCGGATATCAGACTGGAATGCCTATGGCCTGCGGCCTCCTATTCGCCTTGGCGATAGCAAACTGCCTGAACCTACGTGGGTCAGTTTGCCGGAAACCGAGCTGATAGGGCAAACCCAAAGCTACACCTGCACTCTGGAACAGATTTCTCGCTTTCGCGATGAGATGCGCCTGCATTTCTGGCGCCAGTTCCTGACTGAGACCGATACGGTTCCGCCGGTGCTGTATGGCCTGCACCAGTCGCGACCGAGTGCGGAAAAAGATGATGAGCAGGAGATCCTGTATACCACCGCCGTGACGTCCGATCAGATGTCCAGCCAGCTTCATGCCACTCAGCGGGTGATGTTGGAAGGCGGGGATTACGTACAGTTTACCTATGAAGGGCCGCGTAGCGGTCTTCAGGAGTTTGTCCTGCAAATCTACGGAACCTGTATGCCGACACTGAAACTGACACGTCGCCACGGTCAGGATATTGAGCGTTTCTACACCCACGGCGGTAAGAAGCGCGCTGAACCTCCGGTCGATATTCGCTGTGAATATCTGATCCCGATCCGTCACAATCAGGATTAAGCAGACAGATGTCAAAAGGGCCGCTCACTGCGGCCCTGTTTATCTCAGGCATTCCATTAGCGCTGCAGTTCGTCGAGTGACGTCTGTTCAAGATGCGCCACATCCCCGGCCGTTTCCACCACCCAGCCAGAAGCCAGCCACGCGCTCTGTTGATGATCAACCCGAGAGAGGGAACAGTTGCGCAGGCGCAGACGGCGTTCTGCATTCGCTGGCAGCCCCAGAATGGTGCTCAGCAGCACGCCCAGCGCCATGCCGTGGCTGACAATCAGCGGACGGCTCCCCTCGGGCAGTTCGAGGCAGGCATTGAGCGCCTGATGCATGCGCGCCGCCATTTCGCTCATCGACTCCCCTTGCGGGATGCGGCCATTGACGGTGCCATCCACCAGCGTTTTGCGCCAGCCCTCTTCCTCTGCGCTGAGTGAATCCAGCTGGCGCTGTTCCAGCACGCCCATATTCAGCTCACGCAGGCGTGGGTCGAGTGTCACTTCACAACCGCAGGCATCGGCAATGATCTCGGCGGTACGGCGGGTACGGCCCAGATCGCTGGCGATCACATGGGTAATTCCGAGCTGCTTCACTCGCTCCCCCACCTGATGAGCCTGCTGCTCTCCTTTTTCAGTCAGCGCGCTGTCTGACTGGCCCTGAATGCGACGAGCCGCATTCCATAGCGTTTCTCCGTGGCGAACAAGATAGACCTGTAACATGCTTTTTTCCGTTATACTGCGACAAATTTGCGTAGAGGGTTCAAACAATTATGTACCATGTTGTCGCTGCTACCATCAATCCCGCCAAAATTAAGGCAATTTCTCAAGCGTTCAGCGATATATTTGGCGAGGGATCCTGCCATATTGAAGGTGTCGAGGTCGATAGCGGCGTGGCCGCACAGCCGATCACAAACACAGAAACGCGAACTGGCGCACGTCAGCGCGTGATGAATGCCCGCCAGGTCAGACCAGAAGCCGACTTTTGGGTCGCGATTGAAGCCGGTATTGAAGATGACAGCGCCTTCGCGTGGATGGTGATAGAAAACCATAAGCTGCGTGGTGAATCACGCTCTGCCAGCTTCACCCTGCCGGCGATTGTGATGAAGGGCATTCACGCCGGGCGCGAGCTGGGTGATGAAATGGCGCGCCTAACCGGTGTTGAGAATATTAAGCACAAAGGTGGTGCTATCGGGGCGTTTACCGCAGGCCATCTGACGCGCACCAGCGTTTACCATCAGGCGCTGATCCTCGCGCTGTGCCCGTTCCATAACGACATCTATCAGCGCAAAGCCGATGATGGCTCAGACCTTATCTGAGCCATTTAGCAGCTGCGCCTCCAGCCACTGCTTCAGGGCTGGCGGCGCACTTTTCAGGCTGTTCGAGCCACGGGTAATCGTGGCAATCCCCGCACCCAGCTCATTCTTCAGCTCACGCTGGCTCATCTTGCCGCGCATCAGCTCTTCAATAATCCGTAGCCGGGTTCCCAGCGCTTCACGCTCGTCCGGGGTCAGCATCAGCTGCAGCAGCGGCAGATGAAGCTCACCCTGATAGGCGCGCTGTAGCAGCGTGACAAAGCGCAGCCAGTCTTCATTGGCTGGCTCTGCGGTAACGGGAATGGGTGCGTGTTCGTTCATGATATGCCGCCATACTATTTAACTAGTACAGAAGCATACCATCATCGCCTGCATACTTGAAGCTACAGCTGTATCGGCTGCGCACAATCAAATTTAGTAACGCTGCTGCCACTCGCTGTCGGCAAACAGCTTATCGGACTTATTCAGGAAGTGGCGGTAGTAAGCGTCATACGCCAGCACGTTCTTCACGTAGCCACGGGTTTCTGAAAACGGGATCGTCTCCACAAACGCCACCACGTCAATGCGCCCGGCGCTGTTGCCCTGCCAGGTGCGCACCCGCGACGGACCCGCGTTGTACGCCGCCGAGGCAAAGATACGGTTCTGACCAAACTGCTGATAGACCGATTCCAGATACTGCGTACCAATCTGGATATTGGTTTCCGCATCCAGCAGCTGGCTGCTGTTGCTGTAGCCCGGAATAGCAAATTTAGTCACGGTGTGCTGCGCCGTGGCGGGCATCACCTGCATCAGGCCCGCGGCGCCCACCGGGGATCGCGCTTTCGGGTTCCAGGCGCTCTCCTGACGGGCGATCGCCATGGCATAGCTGATCGGGATGCTCTTACCGCTGATATTGCGTTCAAACTGCGGCTGCCAGGCGATGGGGAAACGCTCCTGCAGGCTGTTCCACAGTTTGCCGGTGATCGTTGCCTGCACGCTGAGATCCCACCAGTTCTGCTGACGCGCGTAGCTGGCCAGCATCTGCTGCTGCGAGGTGGTACGGCTGGAGACCAGGTAGCTCCACTCGCTGCGCGCCAGGTTATCCATCCCCCAGTACATCAGCTCGCGCACGCGGGCAATCTCAGGGCCGCTGGTCAGGCTGCTGTCGACCGCCGGAGCCGTATCAACCTGCAGCGGATAGTCCACGCCCAGCTTTTGCGCAGCGGCCATCGGGTAGAAGCCGCGCTCCTGCATCAGCTTGCGCAGAATGCCTTGCGCTTCATCCTTGCGCCCCTGCTCCAGCAGCAGGTCGGCCTGCCAGTACTGCCACTCGTCTTTCTCTTTCGCTTCCACCGGCAGACGGGCGATCCAGGTATTCATACCGCGGCGATCGTTATTGCCCAGCGACATGCGCACCCGCCGCTCAATCAGCGACGTTGAATCGCTGCGCATCACCACATCGTCGCGCCAGCGCGCCTGTTCGCTGGTGATATCGTTGCCCATCAGACGCCAGGCCACCGTCTCTTTCAGTTCCTGCGCCTGCTGTTCGTCGAGCTTTTGCAGCTGCACCAGCGTCGGGATCATCTGGCGCGCATTCTCCACATCGCTGCGCGCCACGCTGGCAAAGGCAATCACCGTGGCCTGGCGGGTAAAGTCGGTCGGCCCCACGCTGCGCGCGAAGTTCTCAATGGTGCCCGGATTGTTTTGCAGATCCATCACCGCATTGGCAATGGTCTGATAATCCTGCGGCAGCTGCTTAGCAAGGAAATTCACCAGGCTGCCGTTACCCGCCTTCATCGCCAGGCGGATGCGCTCCAGCGTGGTGATCGGGTTTTGCTGTCCGGCCTGCTGCCAGACGGTAAACAGCTTATCGCAGGTAGCAGGCAGCGAAGTTCCGGTCAGCCAAATCGACTTCGCTCCCTCCCAGGCCACCTGCTGCTCGCCGGTTGCCCATTTGGCATAATACCAGTTGCAGCGCGCCGCAACCGGCTTCGGCGCCTGCGGGCTGAACACCAGCAGCCCGCGCCAGTCTTCGCGGCGGGCCAGTTCATTAACAAAGCGTGAGGAGAGCGAGCGCACCGGCGGCAGCGTCGGGTAACGTTGGATAAATGCGTTCACCGCCAGCCCGGTCTCCTGATCGAGGTTCTGCGCCAGCTGACGATACTCCAGATAGGGATAGAGTGGATAATCGCGCAGCGTCGGCATCAGCTGGTCGACGGTATCCATCTGCTTGCTGTCCCACGCCTGCTTGATTTGCAGGTAGCGGGTACGCTGTTCATCCAGTGAATCCGCCCAGGCACTGCCGGTGGCTGCCGTTAAGCACGCCGCTACTACCCATAACTGCCACTTGTCCGCCATGACTTTCCCCACGTTACCGCCTTAATTATCCTGAACCGCGAAATGTATCCCCTTCATGCTAACCAGGTGCGGCCCAACGTGCCATGAACTGAACAAATATTTACGGAATGACACCCCCACTCCTCTGTAGGGGTCGATCCTCTTTTTCGATCGGCCCGGCATTGAAAACACGGGGCGACCAAAAAAAGCGGTCGCCCCCTACGCCATTTTTTTGCTCGGCACGCTCGCATTCCTTTGTAGGGGTCGATCCTCTTTTTCGATCGACCCGACATTGAAAACACGGGGCGACCAAAAAAAGCGGTCGCCCCCTACGCCATTTTTTTGCTCGGCACGCTCGCATTCCATTGTAGGGGTCGATCCTCTTTTTCGATCGACCCGGCATTGAAGACACGGGGCGACCAAAAAAAGCGGTCGCCCCTACGCCATTTTTTCGCTCGGCACGCTCGCATTCCTTTGTAGGGGTCGATCCTCTTTTTCGATCGGCCCGGCATTGAAAACACGGGGCGACCAAAAAAAGCGGTCGCCCCCTACGCCATTTTTTTTGCTCGGCACGCTCGCATTCCATTGTAGGGGTCGATCCTCTTTTTCGATCGACCCGGCATTGAAAACACGGAGCGACACAAAAAAGCGGTCGCCCCCTGCAACGGTCCAACCCTTGCCCCAACTTTGTACAAAGCCTGCGCACTGAGCGTGCATGCGGTCAGTCTGAATTTTAAAATATCGCTTTAAATCAATATATTAAAAACTGGCACATCGTTTGCTTTGTTGAATTCCATCTTGTATACCAGACGGAATTCAACATATGGCTTTGACCACCGGGTTTACGCTCCAGCAGTGGCAGCAGCACCATCAGCAGCATCCACAGGAGGTGCTCTCCACGCTGGAGGCGCTGCTGGCCTCGCTCTCTATCGATGACAACGCCTGGCTCTACCTGGCGACGAAGGCGCAGCTGCGTGCGCAGCTGGAACCGCTGCTGGTCGCCTGGCAGCAGGATCCCGCCTCGCTGCCGCTGTTTGGCGTCCCCTTTGCGGTGAAAGACAATATTGATATTGCCGGCTGGCCGACCAGCGCCGCCTGCCCGGCATTTACCTACACCGCGGAAAGCGATGCCGTGGCAGTCGCGAATCTCAAGGCCGCCGGCGCGATTGCCATCGGCAAAACCAATCTCGATCAATACGCCACCGGGCTGGTCGGCACGCGCTCGCCGTTTGGCGCGGTGTGTAACACCTTTAATCCTGACTACGTCAGCGGCGGGTCCAGCTCTGGCTCTGCCTCCGTCACCGCGCGCGGCCTGGTGTGCTTCGCCCTTGGCACCGACACGGCCGGCTCCGGGCGCGTTCCGGCCGGGTTTAACAATATTGTTGGCCTGAAGCCCACCAAAGGCTGGCTCTCCGCCACCGGCGTGGTGCCCGCCTGCCGCCTGAATGACACCATCTCAATCTTTGCCCTGACGGTGGAAGATGCCTTCCTCGCCGCCAGCTGCGCAGGGGGTTATGACAGCCTCGACGCCTACTCGCGTGTTAACCCAGGCCTTGCCCCGGCCTCGCTGCCGGAAGCGGCGCGTTTCGCGATTCCGGCCAGTCCGGAGTTCTTCGGTGACCAACAGGCGCAGGATGCGTGGCAGGCCGCCCTGGACAAATTAATCGCTGGCGGAGCCACGCTGCATCCGATCGACTTCACCCCCTTCACTCAACTCGCCGAGCAGCTCTACTACGGCCCGTGGGTGGCAGAGCGCACCGTGGCGGTGGGCGAAATGCTGTCGCGCCCGGAAGAGATGGACCCGGTGGTGTATGGCATCGTCGCCAGCGGCAACAGCTACAGCGCGGTGGATGCCTTTAAGGCTGAGTACCTGCGGGCCGAACTGACCCGTCAGATCCAGCAGACGCTAAGCCAGTTCGACGCCTTAGTGGTGCCCACCTCGCCGACCATTCACACCCTGGAAGAGATGAAGCAGGAGCCGGTGCGCTACAACTCGCAGTTCGGCACTTACACCAACTTCACCAACCTCGCCGACCTGTCAGCCCTTGCGCTGCCGGGCCCGTTCCGCGCCGACGGCCTGCCTGCGGGCATTACGCTGATCGCCCCGGCCTGGTATGACCGGGCGCTGGCGACCTTTGGCAGCCGCTGGCAGAAGCGCCAGGCCCTGAGCCTCGGCGCCACCGGCAGGCCGCTGCCGTTCGCCAACGATCTGCCTGCCTCCGCGCTGCACGTGCGCGTGGCGGTGGTCGGCGCGCACCTTAGCGGAATGCCGCTCAACCACCAGCTGACGCGCCGCGATGCGGTGCGGGTTGAAGAGACCACCACCGCCGCCTGCTACCGTCTGTACGCGCTGGCCAACACTACCCCGCCAAAGCCGGGCCTGGCACGCGATAGCGCAGGCAGCGCCATTATCGTTGAGCTGTGGGATATCCCGCTGGCGCGCTTTGGCGAGTTCGTGGCGGAGATCCCCGCCCCGCTCGGCATCGGTACGCTGGAGCTGGCCGATGGCCGCACGGTGAAAGGCTTTATCTGCGAACCTGCGGCGCTGACGCAGGCCACTGACATTACCGAATTCGGCGGCTGGCGTCGCTGGCTGAGCCGCGAGGAGAAATCTCATGTTTAGCACTGTTCTGATCGCTAACCGCGGCGAAATTGCCTGCCGCGCCATCCGCACCCTGAAGCGCCTCGGCGTGACCAGCGTGGCGGTCTACTCCGACGCCGATAAAAACGCACAGCACGTCAAGGATGCCGACATCGCTATCGCCCTCGGCGGGGATAAAGCCAGCGACAGCTACCTGGCAATCGACAAGATCCTCACCGCCGCCAAACAGAGCGGTGCCGAAGCGATCTGGCCGGGCTACGGCTTCCTCTCCGAGAGCCTGGCCTTCGCCGCCGCCTGTGAAGCCGCCGGGATTGAATTTGTCGGCCCGACCGCGCAGCAGATTGGCGAGTTTGGCCTCAAGCACCGCGCGCGCGAGCTGGCCGCCGCCGCTGGCGTGCCGATGACGCCCGGCACCCCGCTGCTAGCCTCACTGGACGATGCCATCGCAGCCGCCACCCGTATCGGCTACCCGGTGATGCTGAAAAGCACCGCGGGCGGTGGCGGCATCGGCCTGACGCGCTGCGCGGATGAGGCCGCACTCATCAGCGCCTGGGAGAGCGTGCGCCGCCTCGGCGAACAGTTCTTCAGCGACGCAGGGGTGTTTCTGGAGCGCTGCATCGACCAGGCGCGCCACGTCGAAGTACAGATCTTCGGTGACGGTAAAGGCAAGGTTGTGGCCCTCGGCGAACGCGACTGCTCGCTGCAGCGCCGTAATCAGAAAGTGGTGGAAGAGACCCCGGCGCCGAACCTGCCTGCCGCCACCCGCGCTGCCCTGCTGGCATCCGCCGTTAAGCTCGGCGAGCTGGTCAACTATCGCAGCGCCGGGACGGTGGAATATATTTATGACGCGGCGCGCGACGAATTCTTTTTCCTCGAAGTGAACACCCGCTTACAGGTGGAGCACCCGGTCACCGAGTGCGTGACCGGGCTGGATCTGGTGGAGTGCATGCTGCAGGTCGCCGCCGGGGAACAGCCGGACTGGGCGAAGATGGCCCGGATGCCGCAGGGCGCCTCGATCGAAGTGCGTATTTACGCTGAAGATCCGCTGAAAAACTTCCAGCCCAGCCCCGGCGTATTGACCGAAGTCTGCTTCCCGGAGGGGGTGCGCGTCGACAGCTGGATCAGTACCGGCACCGAAGTCTCGCCGTTCTACGATCCGATGATCGCCAAGCTGATTGTCCATGCCGACAGCCGCGCGGCGGCGCTGGAAAAAATGCAGGCGGCGCTCAGTGAAACCCGCCTGCACGGCATCGCCACCAACCTCGACTACCTGCGCCAGATCGTCGCCACCGAGGCCTTCCGCACCGGCAACGTCTGGACGCGCCTGCTCGACGGCTCCACGCCAAAAGCGCCGGTGATCGAGGTGATCCAGCCCGGCACCTGGAGCAGCATTCAGGACTATCCGGGCCGCCTCGGCTACTGGGACATCGGCGTGCCGCCGTCCGGCCCGATGGATGATTACGCTTTTCGCCTGGCCAACCGCATCGTCGGCAATGCTAAAGAGGCCGCCGGGCTGGAGTTCACTCTTCAGGGGCCAACCCTGCGTTTTCACAGCGACGCGCTGATTGCCCTGACCGGTGCCGCCTGCCCGGCAGCGCTGGACGGCGAAGAGGTGGCGTACTGGCAGCCGCTAAAGGTTAAAGCCGGGCAGACGCTGACCCTCGGCCGTGCTCAGCAGGGTTGCCGCACCTATCTGGCGGTGCGCAACGGTTTCGACGTGCCGGAATACCTCGGCAGCCGCTCGACCTTCGCCCTGGGTCAGTTTGGCGGCCACGCCGGGCGCACCCTGCGCGTCGCCGATATGCTGGCGATCTCCCAGCCTGAGCTGGCCGCCTGCACCACGCCCGCCCCGCAGACTGAACCCGCCGCGCTGGCCCCGGCGCAGCAGCCTGTGTATGGCGACGAGTGGCGCATCGGCGTGCTGTACGGCCCGCACGGCGCCCCGGACTTCTTCACCCAGCAGTCGATTGACGAGTTCTTCGCCGCCGAGTGGCAGGTGCACTACAACTCAAACCGCCTCGGGGTGCGCTTAGTCGGCCCAAAACCGGGGTGGGCACGCGCCAACGGCGGCGAAGCCGGTCTGCATCCGTCCAACGTCCACGACTGTGAATACGCCATCGGCGCGGTCAACTTTACCGGCGACTTCCCGGTGATCCTCACCCGTGACGGACCGAGCCTCGGCGGCTTCGTCTGCCCGGTGACCATCGCCAAAGCCGAACTGTGGAAGGTTGGCCAGGTGAAACCGGGTGACCGCATCCGCTTCCATCCGATCGGTTTCGACGAGGCGCACGCGCTGGAGCAGGCGCAGGACCGCAGCGTCGACAGCCTGAGCGCCCTGCACTGCGCCCCCTTTGCCGTGCCGTCACTGGCGCAAACCGCACAGGGCTCGGCCACGGTTCTGGCGGCGATCAAAGCCACTACCAGCACGCCAACCGCGATTTATCGCCAGGCGGGCGACAACTACATCCTGCTGGAGTATGGCGACAACGTGCTGGATCTGGCGCTGCGCCTGCGCGTTCACCTGCTGATGACTGCGCTGCGCGAGTCCGGCCAGCCGGGGGTTGAGGAGCTGTCTCCGGGCGTGCGCTCGCTGCAAATTCGCTACGACAGCCAGATCCTCAGCCAGAAACAGCTGATGACCCTGCTGCTTCAGCTGGAAAAAAATCTCGGCGACGTCACGCAGATGAAAGTGCCGTCGCGCATCGTTCACCTGCCGATGGCCTTTGAGGATAGCGCCACGCTGGGCGCGGTTGAGCGCTATGCCGAAACCGTGCGCGCCAGCGCGCCGTGGCTGCCCAACAACGTTGATTTCATCCAGCGTATTAACGGCCTCAGCAGCCGTGAAGAGGTCAGCAGCACCCTTTTTGATGCCAGCTACCTGATCCTCGGCCTCGGCGACGTTTACCTCGGCGCACCGTGCGCCGTGCCGATCGACCCGCGCCACCGCCTGCTGAGCTCGAAATACAACCCGGCGCGCACCTTTACCGCCGAAGGTACCGTCGGCATCGGCGGCATGTACATGTGCATCTACGGCATGGACTCACCGGGCGGCTACCAGCTGGTCGGGCGCACGCTGCCAATCTGGAACAAGTTCCTCAAGAACGAACAGTTCGCCGCCAGCGAGCCGTGGCTGCTGCGCTTCTTCGACCAGGTCCGTTTCTACCCGGTGAGCGAAGCCGAGCTGGACGTGCTGCGCGACGACTTCCGCGAGGGGCGCGCCACCATTCGCATCGAGCCGTCGCTGTTTGATTTCGCCGAACATACGCAGTTTCTTAACGAAAATGCGCACTCTATCGCTGAATTCCGCCGCAGGCAGGCCAGCGCCTTTGAGACCGAAGTGGCGCTGTGGGCGCAGGAGGAGGAAGGCGCGCCGCTGACCAGCGAAGAGACGCTGTGCCCGGCGCCAGAGGATGACGGCGCGCTGCAGGTCAGCGCCGACATGAACGGCAATATCTGGAAAGTGCTGGTGCAGCCGGGCGACGAAGTGGCAGCCGGGCAGCCATTGATCATCGTGGAAGCGATGAAAATGGAGCTGGCGATCAACGCCCCGCAGGCCGGGCGCGTGAAGCGCATCGGCTGCCAGCCAGGCCGCCCGGTCAGCCCCGGCGATGCCCTGCTATGGCTGGAATAGTCATGGAGGCCAAACGCAGTAAAGATCGGCCGGAAGCGCTGGCCGATCGCGTTTACCAGCGGCTGAAAAACGACATCTTCGACTTTCGCCTGATGCCGGGCGACCGCTTCAGCGAAAGCGAAGTGGCGGAGCGCATGGAGGTCAGCCGCACGCCGGTGCGCCAGGCGCTGTTCCGCCTGGAGCGCGAAGGCTATGTCGAGGTGTGGTTCCGCAGCGGCTGGCAGGTGCGGCAGTTCGACTTCGCCTACTTCGAAGAGCTGTATGACCTGCGCATTGTGCTGGAGTGCGAAGCGGTGAAACGCCTGTGCTGCCTGCCTGCCGCTGACTGCGCCCAGCTGCTGACCCGGCTGACCTGCTTCTGGATCGACGAAGCGCGTCTGGCAGACGGCAATGCCGTGTCGCTGCACGATGAGGCGTTCCATCTGGCGCTGGTCGCCAGCGCAGGCAACAGCGAAATGGCGCGCATTCACGCCGAACTGACGGAGAAGATCCGCATTATTCGCCGCCTCGACTTCACCCGCGCGGATCGCATTAGCGCCACCTATAACGAACACGCGCGCATTTTACGCGCGATATTGCATCAGCACAGCGAGGAGGCTCAGCGCATCCTGACCGATCACATTGCCGGCAGTCGGGCCGAGGTCAGAAAAATTACCCTCCATATGTTACAGCAGGCAAGGCTACACAATGTTTCATCCACATAATCTTTCACTACTTTTAGGGGTTCACTGATGAAGAGACGTTCGTTGATCAAGGCATTCGCGCTGTCTGCCAGCGTTGTGGCAATGGGTCTGTCGTGGAGCGTGCAGGCGGCTGACACCATCAAAGTGGGGATTATGCATTCCCTGTCCGGCACCATGGCGATTTCCGAATCGCCGCTGAAGGATGTGGCGCTGATGACCATTGATGAGATCAACGCCAAAGGCGGCGTGCTGGGGAAAAAACTGGAGCCGGTGGTGGTTGACCCGGCTTCTAACTGGCCGCTGTTTGCCGAAAAGGCGCGCCAGCTGCTGACTCAGGATAAAGCCGCCGTGGTGTTCGGCTGCTGGACCTCGGTGTCGCGCAAGTCCGTGCTGCCGGTGTTTGAGGAGCTGAACGGCCTGCTGTTCTACCCGGTGCAGTATGAAGGCGAAGAGATGTCGCCCAACGTGTTCTACACCGGCGCCGCGCCAAACCAGCAGGCGATCCCGGCGGTGGAATATCTGATGAGCGAAGATGGCGGTTCCGCTAAGCGCTTCTTCCTGCTCGGCACTGACTACGTCTACCCGCGCACCACCAACAAAATCCTGCGCGCCTTCCTGCACTCAAAAGGTGTGAAGGATAGCGACATCGAAGAGGTCTACACGCCGTTTGGATACAGCGACTACCAGACAATCGTCGCCAACATCAAGAAATTCTCGGCGGGTGGTAAAACGGCGGTGGTCTCAACCATCAACGGTGACTCCAACGTACCGTTCTATAAAGAGCTGGCTAACCAGGGCATCAAAGCCACCGATGTGCCCGTGGTCGCCTTCTCGGTAGGCGAAGAGGAGCTGCGCGGCATCGACACTAAACCGCTGGTCGGCAACCTCGCCGCGTGGAACTACTTCGAGTCGGTGGATAACCCAACCAACAAGCAGTTCGTCGCTGCCTACCGCGCTTACGCCAAGGCGCACAAGCTGCCGAACGCCGATACCGTGGTGACCAACGATCCCATGGAAGCCACCTATGTCGGCATCCATATGTGGGCGCAGGCGGTTGAGAAAGCGGGCACTACCGACGTGGATAAAGTTCGTGCGGCGATGGCCGGGCAGACCTTTGCCGCGCCGGACGGCTTCACCCTGACCATGGATCAGACCAACCACCACCTGCATAAGCCGGTGATGATTGGCGAGATCGAAGATAACGGCCAGTTCAACGTGGTCTGGCAGACCGACAAACCGGTGCGCGCCCAGCCGTGGAGCCCGTATATCGCCGGCAACGATAAAAAGCCGGATAGCCCGGTAAAAACCAGCAATTAATCCGCCGTAAAAGCGTAGGGGCGGAGCATGCCCGGCCCTAAAAGCGTAGTGGCGGGGCATGCCCCGCCCACTCCCGGAGCGAAATATGATGATGCGATTCCTGCTGTTACTGCTGCTCAGCCTGCCCTGGCTTGTTCAGGCCGGACCGGCCGCCGATTTTGCCGCCGCCAGCCGCAGCGATCAGCTGAAACTTCTGCAGCAGTGGGCCGCCGCACCGGATGCCGCACGCCTGCCGCTGTTGCAGGCTCTGCGCCAGGAGCGTGTCGTGCTGGACGAAAATAAACACCCCTTCAGCCAGATTAATGGCCAGCTGACGCCGCTGGAAGGCAGCAATGCGCCCGCCGGCAGCACCAAAAAGCTGTTTATGAACAACAGGCTGCGGGTGATGATCGCCACCACCCTCGCCGCCCACCAGCTGGTCAGCCCGGATAGCGCCCAGCGCCTGAGCGCGGCGCGCACGCTGCAAAATGATGCGCAGGCCGACCAGCTGCCGCTGCTGAAACAGCGGCTGGCCGCCGAACCGGACAGCCGCGTGCAGGCGGTGCTGGCGCAGGCCGTTGCCGGGCTGCAGCTGGCCGACGCTAACCCGCAGGTGCGCCTCGAAGCGGTGAAGCTGCTGGGCGAAACCAGCGATCCGCAGACGCAAGCCAGCCTCGAACGCCTGCTGCAACCCAGCGTTGAAGCCGATGCCAGCGTGCGTGCCGCCGCCGCCGACAGCCTGAAACAGATCCGCCATCGCCTGCTGCTCGGCGACCTGCTCGGCCAGGCCTTCACCGGCCTGTCGCTCGGATCGGTGCTGCTGCTGGCGGCGCTTGGCCTGGCGATCACCTACGGCCTGCTCGGGGTGATCAATATGGCGCACGGCGAGATGCTGATGATCGGCGCCTACGCCACCTGGATGGTACAGAGCCTGTTCCAGCGTTTCGCCCCGGAGTGGCTGGCGTTTTATCCGCTGCTGGCGCTGCCGGTGGCGTTCTTTATCACCGCCGCGGTCGGCATGGCGCTGGAGCGCACCATCATTCGCCACCTGTATGGCCGCCCGCTGGAAACCCTGCTGGCGACCTGGGGCATCAGCCTGATGCTGATCCAGCTGGTGCGCGTGCTGTTTGGCTCGCAGAATCTTGAGGTCGCTAACCCGCCCTGGCTCTCCGGGGGCTTACAGGTGCTGCCAAACCTGGTGCTGCCGTACAACCGCCTGGCGGTGATCCTGTTTGTTATCGGCGTGCTGGTGCTCACCTGGCTGCTGCTGAATAAAACCCGCCTCGGGATGAACGTGCGTGCGGTGACGCAGAACCGCGCGATGGCCGACTGCTGCGGCGTACCGACCGGACGCGTGGATATGCTGGCATTCGGCCTCGGGTCCGGTATTGCCGGGCTGGGCGGCGTGGCGCTGTCGCAGCTTGGCAACGTCGGTCCGGAGCTGGGACAGGGCTATATCATCGACTCCTTCCTGGTGGTGGTCACCGGCGGCGTCGGCCAGCTGGCGGGCACCGTGGTCGCCGCGCTGGGCCTGGGTATTCTCAACAAGGTGCTGGAGCCGCAGATTGGTGCGGTACTCGGCAAAATCCTGATCCTCGTGCTCATCGTGCTGTTTATTCAGAAGCGACCGCAGGGGCTGTTCGCCTTAAAAGGCAGGGTGATTGACTGATGACGCAACCGATAACACTTACCGTGGTGCAGAAAGCGCCGCGCCTGACGCTCTGCCTTGGCGCGCTACTGCTGCTCGCCCTGCTGCTGATGCCGTTTCTGGCCCTGCTACCGGCGGACAACCCGTTGGCGATCTCCACCTATACGCTGACGCTGGTCGGCAAGATCCTTTGCTATGCCATTGTCGCGGTGGCGCTCGACCTGGTGTGGGGCTACGCCGGGCTGCTGTCGCTTGGCCACGGGCTGTTCTTTGCCCTCGGCGGCTATGCGATGGGCATGTATCTGATGCGCCAGGCAGCGGGGGATGGCCTGCCGGCGTTTATGTCCTTCCTGTCGTGGAACGAGCTGCCGTGGTTCTGGGCGGGAACGCAGCATTTTGCCTGGGCGCTGTGCCTGATTGTGCTGGTGCCGGGGATGCTGGCGCTGGTGTTCGGCTGGTTCGCCTTTCGCTCGAAAATCAAAGGCGTCTACTTCTCGATTATGACCCAGGCGCTGACCTACGCCGGGATGCTGCTGTTCTTCCGCAACGAAACCGGCTTTGGCGGCAATAACGGCTTCACCGGCTTCACCACGCTGCTTGGCTTCCCTGTCACCGCCACCCGCACCCGCGTCGGGCTGTTTGTCGCCAGCGTGCTGCTGCTGGCAGCCAGCCTCGCCGTCGGTTTCGCCCTGGCACGCAGCAAGTTTGGCCGCGTGCTGACGGCAGTGCGCGATGCCGAAAATCGCCTGATGTTTTGCGGCTACGATCCGAAAGGCTTCAAGCTGTTTGTCTGGACGCTCTCCGCCGTGCTGTGCGGGCTGGCGGGCGCGCTGTACGTGCCGCAGGTGGGGATTATCAACCCCGGCGAAATGTCGCCAACCAACTCAATTGAGGCTGCCATTTGGGTGGCGCTCGGCGGGCGCGGCACGCTGATCGGTCCGCTGCTCGGAGCCGGGATCGTCAACGGCGCGAAAAGCTGGTTCACCGTCGCCTTTCCGGAATACTGGCTGTTCTTCTTAGGCCTGATGTTTATCCTCGTCACGCTGTTCCTGCCGCGTGGCGTGATTGGCCTGCTGCGCCGGAGGAAGCATGACTGAACCCCTGTTTACCCAGCCACACCCGGCAGACCGCCATCGCCAGCAGACCGACCCGGTGCTCCAGCTGGAAAAAATCAACGTCTCGTTTGACGGTTTTAAAGCGCTGACCGACCTGTCACTTCAGATTGGCGTCGGTGAACTGCGCTGCGTCATCGGCCCGAACGGCGCGGGAAAAACCACTCTGATGGATGTGATAACCGGCAAAACCCGCCCGGACAATGGCCGGGTGTTTTACGACCAGAGCACTGACCTGACCACGCTTTCCCCTGTCGAAATCGCACGCATCGGCATCGGGCGCAAGTTCCAGAAACCAACGGTGTTTGCCGCGCTGACGGTGTTTGAAAATCTGGAGATCGCGCTGAAAACCGATAAGTCGGTATGGGCCTGCCTGCGGGCAAAGCTTAACGGCGAGCAGCAGGACCGCATTGATGAGGTGCTGAAGCTGCTGCGCCTCGGGGCGGAACGTCAGCGCCCCGCCGGGCTGCTGTCGCACGGGCAGAAGCAGTTTCTGGAAATCGGCATGCTGCTGGTGCAGGACCCGCACCTGCTGCTGCTGGATGAACCGGCGGCAGGCATGACGGATGCCGAAACCGAATACACCGCCGAGCTGTTCCGCTCGCTGGCCGGCAAGCATTCGCTGATGGTGGTTGAGCACGATATGGGCTTTGTCGAAACCATCGCCGACCACGTGACGGTGCTGCATCAGGGCCAGGTGCTGGCGGAAGGATCGCTGCGCGAGGTGCAGGCCAACGAGCAGGTTATCGAAGTTTATCTGGGGCGCTGATATGTTACAGGTTACTGAACTAAATCAATATTATGGCGGCAGCCACATTCTGCGCGGCCTGTCGTTTGAGGTTAAAGCGGGTGAGATCACCTGCCTGCTGGGGCGCAACGGCGTAGGGAAAACCACGCTGCTTAAATGCCTGATGGGGCTGATCCCGGCGAAGTCCGGCACCATCAGCTGGCAGGATAAGCCGATCAACGGGCGCAAGCCGCACCAGCGCGTGCAGGCGGGCATCGCCTACGTGCCGCAGGGGCGCGAGATCTTCCCGCGCCTGACGGTAGAGGAGAATCTGCTCATGGGGCTGGCACGTTTTTCCGGCAGCCAGGCGCGTCAGGTGCCGGAGGAGATCTGGCAGCTGTTTCCGGTACTGTGGCAGATGAAGCAGCGGCGCGGCGGCGATCTCTCCGGTGGCCAGCAGCAGCAGTTAGCCATTGGCCGCGCGCTGGCCTGCAGGCCGCAGCTGCTGATCCTCGACGAACCGACGGAAGGGATCCAGCCGTCGGTGATCAAGGAGATCGGCGCGGTGATCCGCCAGCTGGCCGCACGCGGCGATATGGCGATCCTGCTGGTTGAACAGTTTTACGACTTTGCCGCCGAGCTGGCCGACAGCTATCTGGTGATGTCGCGCGGTGAGATTGTCCAGCGCGGCCTCGGCAAGGAGATGGAAAGCGACGGGGTGCGCGGGTTAGTAGCGATTTGATTTTGATACGGCGGGCCGACCGAAAAAGAGGGTCGGCCCCTACGGATTTCTCGGTCGGCCTTTAAAAAAATCATGTTAATAATCCCAATTAAATAAATCCCCATCTCATTAATAGATTTATATCTCCGCCCGCAATATTATAATTCCCTGCCGTTACTGAATATTATTCATAAAGAAATAAATTTAATTTCATTTCATATTTTGGAAATATTCATATACTACTTTCCTGTATTGTCATGAAATCAAATTTACCGATCCTTTAATGGAGGTACTCGCGTGGCTATTTATCCGCTAACCAGCGTGCAGCAAGCCGTCTGGCTCGATCAGTTATTAACACCATCCACCCCCTGCTACAACGTTGGCGCGCTGTGGCGCATTGAAAGAGAGGTTGATATCACCCTGTTAAATCAGGCAATAAATGAAACTCTCGCCCAACATGATGCGCTGAAATTAACCTTAAAAGAGAGTGAAGGCGGTATTATTCAGACGACCGTATCGAATCAAGACTTCACTCTCGAATACCACGACTTTAGTCAGGATAACGACGCCGAAAAAAAAGCCCGCGAATACCTAAAGGATAAATTTAATCAACCTTTTAAACTGTATGAAGAATTACTCTGGCGCTGCGTATTTATTAAAACCACGGCGACAACTGCCTTATGGTTGATTAATGCCCATCATATTATCGCCGACGGGACTTCCGTCTCTCTGCTGAGCGGCATGATTATGGATCGCTACAAACAGCTGAAAAGCGGTCAGTTAGCAGCCCACCAGCAGATTTTCGGCTATCGTGACTTTATCGCTAACGACTGCGCCTATTTGCAGTCCACACGCTATGAACGCGACCGCGCCTTCTGGCTGACGCGCTTTGCTGAGCATGCCCAGCCGGGAATGGAGCGGCGCGCCGGCTTTGACCCAGGCCAGGCGTGGCCCAGCCAGCAGATTAACCGCCCTCTTCCGCTGGAGCGCTATCAGCGCCTGTGCGCCCTGGCCGCCGCACACGGCTGTTCGCCGATGCACCTGATGACCGCGCTGCTGGCCTGCTGGTACAGCCGCCTGTGGCAGGTTGAACAGCTGACGCTCGGCGTGCCGGTCCATAACCGCAGCGGCGCTCAGCACAAGCGTACGCTTGGCATGTTCTCTTCGATGATCCCGGTGGCACTCAGCGTTGACCTCAGCCAGCCATTCAGCGCCCTGATGAGCCAGATTGCCGCCGAACTTCGCTGCTGCTACCGCCACCAGCGCTTCCCGATTGCCGAGCTTAACCGCCAGCTGCGCCTCGGGCAGCAGGGCCGCCGCCAGCTGTATGACCTGAGCTTTTCGCTGGAAGTCTTCCCGACCGATATTGAACTGGAAGGCAGCCAGCTGAAAGTGGAAACCCTGCATCACGGTTTTGAACAGATGCCGCTGGCGCTTTATCTGCGCCACTATCACCCCGGCGATGCGCCGCTGCTGGAGTTTAACTTCAATGAAGCCTGGTTCAGCACCGCCGATGCGCAGCGCAGCGCCGACCGCCTGCTGATGCTGCTGGATCATCTGCTCGACCACGGCGCAGAGCAGCCGCTGGCGCAGATCCCACTGCTATTGCCGCAGGAACAGCAGCAGATCTTCGGCCAGTGGAATAACACTGAACAGCAGTGGCCGCTGCCGGAAGGCATTCACCGCGGGTTTGAGCAGCAGACGGCACGCACGCCCGGCGCCGTTGCGCTGTGCGGTCACGGCGGCAACGTCAGCTATCAGCAGCTCAATCAGCACGCTAACCGGCTAGCGGCAGAACTACGCCAGGCGGGGATTGGCCCTGACGATCGCGTGGCGCTGTGCTGCGCCCGCAGCAGTGAGATGGTGACGGCGCTGCTGGCGATCCTCAAATCCGGCGGCGCTTACGTACCGCTCGATCCCGACTATCCGCCGGATCGCCTCAGCCATATGCTCAGCGACTGCGGGGCCGCGCTGGTGCTGCTCGACGATGCCGGCGAGCAGGCGCTGAGCCCGCTGCTGGGCGCCGATCTGCCGGTCTGGCATCTGAGCCGCGATGCCGCCCGCTGGCAAACTCAGCGCGAGGCTAATCTGCCCGCGCTGGCCGCCGATCCCCAGCGCTCGCTGGCCTATGTTATCTACACCTCCGGCTCAACGGGCAAACCGAAAGGGGTCATGAACGAACACCTCGGGGTGATGAACCGCCTGCGCTGGATGCAGGAGGAGTACCGGCTGACGCCGCAGGACTGCGTACTGCAAAAAACCCCGTTCAGCTTTGATGTCTCGGTGTGGGAGTTCTTCTGGCCGCTGATGGTCGGCGCACGGTTGGCCATCGCCAGGCCGGCGGGTCACCAGGACCCGGACTACCTCAGCCAGCTTATCGCCGCACAGCAGGTCACGACCCTGCACTTCGTCCCTTCAATGCTGCAGCTGTTTCTTCGCCACGGCGACATGGAACGGTGCCGCCCGCTGCGCAAGGTGATGTGCAGCGGCGAAGCGCTGCCGCTGGCGGCAGTGCAGCGCTTCCACCAGCAGCTGCCGGATGCCGAACTGCATAATCTGTACGGCCCGACCGAAGCGGCGGTGGATGTCTCCTTCTGGCACTGCCGGCGCGACGATGCGCGCGGGCTGGTGCCGATTGGCAGACCGGTCGCCAACACCCAGCTCTATATCCTTGATGCACAGCTGCAACCGCTGCCGCCGGGCGTCAGCGGCGAGCTGCATATCGGCGGCGTGCAGGTGGCGCGCGGCTACCTTAACCGCGAACAGCTGAGCGCCGAGCGCTTTATTGCCGACCCGTTCAGCAGCGACCCCGCTGCCCGCCTGTATAAAACCGGCGATCTGGCGCGCTGGCTGGAGGATGGCAGCATTGAGTACCTCGGGCGCAATGATTTCCAGGTGAAAATCCACGGCCTGCGCATTGAGCTGGGCGAGATTGAGCAGCAGATTGCCGGATTTAGCGGCATCGACGATGTGGTGGTGATGGCCTGCGACGACGGCCGGGGTGACAAACGGCTGATCGCCTGGCTGGTTGCCGCCCCGCAGCCCGGCCTGCGCGAGAAGCTGCGCCGCACCCTGCAGGACGCGCTGCCGGAATATATGATCCCCAGCGCCTTTGTGCGGCTGGATGCGTTTCCGCTCTCCCCTAACGGTAAGCTGGACCGCAAAGCATTGCCGCAGCCCGCGTGGCAGGCGGAAGAAACGGCGTGGCGCGCCCCGCAGAGCGCGGGTGAACGCCAGCTGGCAGCGTGGTGGCGCGAGCTGCTACAGGTGGAGAACATCGGCTGCGACGACGATTTCTTCGCGCTTGGCGGCCACTCGCTGCACGCCATCCAGCTGATGGTGAAGCTCAAGCGCGCGGGCATCGCGCTGGAGATGAAAACCCTGTTTGCCAACAGCACGCTAAGCGCCCAGGCGCGCGCCATCGCCGGATGCGCGGAGCTGAACGCGCAGGCTCACGCGCCGCTGCCGATGCAGAAACTGCTGCAGCAGCTCAACCAGCCCGCGGCGCAGTTCCGGCTCACCCAGCGCCTGAACTCGCCCGCTGAAGCAGGTAATCTGTGGATGGTGCATCCGGCGGTGGTTGGCTGTGAGATCTACCGCGATCTGGCGCAGGCGTTTGACGGCCAGCTCAATGCCATCGGCATCAATAATTACAATCTGTACCACCAGCCGCCTATCCCGTCGCTGTCGGCGCTCGCCAGCTATTACCTGCAGCATATGGTGAGCCAGGGGCTGTCGCGCCAGCAGCCGGTGCAGCTGCTGGGCTGGTCGCTCGGTGGCGTGATTGCGCTGGAGATAGCCGCTCAGCTCGAGCAGCGCGGCTATCGCGATATCCATCTCTGCCTGCTCGACAGCCTGTACCAGACCGACATTCAGCAGCGCATTGTGGCGGGCATGCTGGCGCCACTGCTGGCGATGATCGGCATCGAGGGGGAAGCGGCCGAACGCGCGCTGCGCATTGAGCAGCTTGAACTGTCGATGAACAACCAGCCGCTGAGCGCCCCGCTGCGCCACAGCCGGGTGACGCTGTTTAAAGCCACCGAGTTTGCCGACCTGAGCATGGACGGTATCGACGGCGCGGAACTGCTGGCGCTGAGCGATAATGGCCTGGGTAAAGTCTGCCCGCAGCTGCAGGTGATCCCGCTGGCGGCCAATCACCATTCGATTATCCTGTGCCACGAACCGATCGTCGCCGCGCTGAACCTGACGCAGAAGATCGGCAGCAGCGCGGCGTAAACCAGCGGGTCAGGCATGCCTGACCCCTACAACATCCGCGTTCCTGCGTAGGGGGCGGGCATGCCCGACCCCTGTTTTTACCTGCCTGCGCCCTGCTGTTTGCAGCCCTATCTTATTGACGGTAAACTCCAAATTCCGCGACAACTGGAAGCAAACTCATGGAAACCCGGCGCGACGAGCGCATCAATAAGCTGGCCCAGGCGCTGAAAGGCACCGATAAAATCCATCTGAAAGAGGCGGCTCAACTGCTTGGGGTGTCTGAGATGACCATTCGCCGCGACCTGAATGAAGGCCCGGGCGCGGTGGTATTGCTGGGCGGCTACATCGTCAGCGACCCGATGCGTCACCAAAACCACTATTTTGTTTCCGATCAGCAGGGGCAGCATGTCGGGCAAAAGCGCCTGCTGGGCCAGCACGCCAGCTCGCTGATCAATGCCAATGAAACGATCTATTTTGACTGCGGTACCACCATTCCGTGGGTGATTGACGCCATCGATCCCGACCTGCCGTTTATCGCCGTCTGCTGTGCGATGAACACTTTCCTCGCGCTGAAAGAGAAAAATGCCCGGGTGATCCTGTGCGGCGGCGAGTTCCACGCGGATAACGCCATCTTCACCCCGCTGGGTCAGCTGTCAGTGATGGACAGCCTGTGTCCGGATAAGGCGTTCATCTCCGCCGCCGGAATCGATGTGCAGCAGGGTGCCAGCTGCTACAACCTGAACGAGCTGCCGATGAAGCTTCTGGCACTGCAGCGCGCGCGCCAGAAGTTACTGGTGGCCGACAGCAGCAAATATGGCAAGGTGCTGCCGGCGCGCATCGCCGATCTCAGCGCGTTTAACGGCTTAATCAGCGATGCCGCCCCCGGGTACGACATCGGTATTGAGGTTATCACCCCGTAACCGGCGCAAACTCTCGGCGCGCGGCGACCGCAGAAACGGTAGGGGCGGACCTTCTTTTTCGCTCCGCCCGCTGCGCTTTACCAGCGATTTAAAATCTCATCGCCATCGCGCAGGCGGCGTAAATTCTCACACACCGCCGCGACATTGCCAGCCAGCGAGATATCGGTCACGCCGCCAATGTGCGGGGTGGCAATCACGTTATAGCTGAACAACGCATCCTGCGGCTCGGGCGGCTCCTGCCAGAACACGTCCAGCCCGCCGCCGCTCAGCTGACCGTTCGCCAGCGCCGCCAGCAGCGCAGACTTCTCAATCAGCCCGCCGCGCCCGAGATTAATCAGGAAAGCCCCCGGCTTCATCTGCGCCAGCGCCGCTTCATCGATAATATGATGGGTCGCCGGGTTATCCGGCAGGCTGAGCACCACAAAGTCAGCTTCCCGCAGCAGCTGCGGCAGGCAGTCCATCTCTCCGACCCACGCCAGACGATGCTGGCGGGCAAAGTCATCATCGGCGCTGCGCTTAACGCCGATCGTACGCATCTCAAACGCCGCCAGCCTCTGCGCCAGCGCTTTGCCAATGCCCCCCAGCCCGACCAGCCCGACGGTTTTGCCCTTCAGTCCCATGCCAACCGGCAGGCCAAGCTGGCGCGTGGCGATCATCTGTGGCAGCTGGTTAGCCTTACGCGCCAGCCCGATCATCATCCAGATGCCCAGCTCCGCCACCGAGTCGGCGTTGCCGGAGCGGTCGGACGGTACGTTCGCCACCATCACGCCCTGCGCATGGGCGCTGGCGATATCCACCCCTTCCAGCCCGGCCCCGGCCTGCTGAATCAGCTTGAGGCGATCGGCGGTGCGCAACAGAGCGGGAGTGACCTTCGCCATGCCGGGGATCAACGCGTCAAAACCGGCCAGGCTTTCCGCCGCGTGGCCCGGCGATGCGACAAATTCGACGTCGGGCAAACGCTGGCGAAACTGCTGGATCATCCCACCCCAGGCATTCTCTTCCGCGGCTATCAGAACTCTCATTGATATCTCCATGGTTTTAAAGGCAAAAAAACCAGCTTAGCCGTAACTGAACAGAAATCAATCAGAAACAGGCGCTTGTAGCGATATCAGGATAATCAGGCCGTCCCGGCTGTGAATAGCAGGGGAAAACAGCTAAACTCCGCTATCTGAGTGGGCAGCTGTTTTGCCCCAATTAAACCCCAGACCATAAGAGGCTCAACCCAACGTGGCTCAATTCGTCTATAGCATGCATCGCGTCGGCAAAGTCGTACCGCCGAAGCGTCATATTTTAAAGAACATCTCCCTCAGTTTCTTCCCAGGTGCCAAGATCGGCGTACTGGGTCTGAACGGTGCGGGTAAATCCACCCTGCTGCGCATCATGGCCGGCATCGATAAAGATATCGAAGGGGAAGCACGCCCGCAGCCAGGCCTGAAGATCGGCTACCTGGAGCAGGAACCGAAGCTGAACCTGGAACACACCGTGCGCGAATCGGTGGAAGAAGCCGTGGCCGAAGTGGTGGGCGCGCTGAAAGGGCTGGACGAGGTGTACGCCAAGTACGCCGAGCCGGATGCTGACTTCGACAAGCTCGCCGCTCAGCAGGGCAAGTTTGAAGAGATCATCCAGGCGCACGACGGCCACAACCTGAATACCCAGCTGGAGCGTGCGGCCGATGCGCTGCGCCTGCCGGACTGGGATGCAAAAATTGCTAACCTGTCCGGTGGTGAGCGCCGCCGCGTCGCTCTGTGCCGCCTGCTGCTGGAAAAGCCGGACATGCTGCTGCTGGACGAACCGACCAACCACCTGGATGCCGAATCCGTGGCCTGGCTGGAACGCTTCCTGCACGACTTCGAAGGGACCGTGGTGGCGATTACCCACGACCGTTACTTCCTGGATAACGTAGCGGGTTGGATCCTCGAGCTGGACCGCGGCGAAGGTATTCCGTGGGAAGGTAACTACTCTTCCTGGCTGGAGCAGAAAGATGCGCGTCTGGCGCAGGAAGCCTCATCCGAAGCCGCTCGTCGTAAATCGATTGAGAAAGAGCTGGAGTGGGTGCGCAAAGGTGCCAAAGGTCAGCAGTCCAAAGGCAAGGCCCGTCTGGCGCGCTTTGAAGAGCTGAACAACACCGAGTACCAGAAGCGTAACGAAACCAACGAACTGTTCATTCCACCTGGAGCACGCCTGGGTGACAAGGTGCTGGAAGTCAGCAACCTGCGTAAATCCTATGGCGACCGCCTGCTGATTGACGACCTCTCCTTCTCGGTTCCTAAGGGTGCGATTGTCGGCATCATCGGTCCGAACGGCGCGGGTAAATCCACGCTGTTCCGCATGATGTCCGGTCAGGAGCAGCCTGATTCCGGCGAGATCGTGCTGGGTGAAACCGTTAAGCTGGCGTCGGTCGATCAGTTCCGCGACAGCATGGATAATTCTAAAACCGTTTGGGAAGAAGTCTCCGGCGGCCAGGATATTATGCGTATCGGCAACACCGAGATGCCAAGCCGTGCCTACGTTGGCCGCTTTAACTTTAAAGGGGTTGATCAGGGTAAACGCGTTGGCGAACTCTCCGGTGGTGAGCGCGGTCGTCTGCACCTGGCGAAGCTGCTGCAGGTTGGCGGCAACATGCTGCTGCTGGATGAACCGACCAACGACCTCGACATCGAAACCCTGCGCGCGCTGGAAAACGCCCTGCTGGAGTTCCCGGGCTGTGCCATGGTGATCTCGCACGACCGCTGGTTCCTCGACCGTATTGCCACCCACATTCTGGACTATCAGGATGAAGGCAAGATCGAGTTCTTCGAAGGTAACTTCACCGAATACGAAGAGTACAAGAAACGCACGCTGGGCGCCGAAGCGCTGGAGCCGAAGCGTATCAAGTACAAGCGTATGATTAAGTAAGCTATTCAGGCTTGCGGGGCGACCAGTAAAAGGTCGCCCCCTACTGATAAAATTCGCGGAATACCGGCGACTGCATGGCAAATTCAATAAAGCGCGCCAGCGCGGGTGAGTTCAGCTTTCGGCTCGGGTAAACCAGCCACAGTTCATTCCCCTCCACTTCCCATTCCGGTAACACCCGCACTAAATCACCCCGCGGTAATAATTCATTGATCATAAAGAGCGGCAGTAACGTAATCCCGGCATTGCCCAGCGCACATTCGCGCGCGTACACCAGGTTGTCGGTCATATGGGTCGGCGGTAGCAGCCAGCTGTAGAACTCTTCGTTACGTTTCAATACCCATTCGCTCCAGGCCCGGTGAGCAATACTGCGATGCTCCATCAGCTGGCTGGGGTGTGTCAGGACGTCGTAATCGGCCAGATAGGCGGGTGAGGCCACCAGCATCCGCTCACAGTAACCAATACGCCGACCGATCAGCGACGAGTCCTGCGGCCGCCCGGTGCGCAGCGCCACATCAAAACCGTCCTGCACCAGATCGCGGATCTCATCAGAGACTGAGACCTCCAGCGTGACGTCGGGAAACTGGCGCTGGAACCCGGCGTTGAAGCGCGCCAGCAGCGTGGCACCGATGCCTGCGGGAGAAGTGATGCGCAGTCGCCCGCTGGGGTTATCACGCAGGCGTTCGATAGCCATACTGGCGCGTTCGCTGGCGGCCAGCATCTCCTGGCAGTGCACCAAATAACGTTCCCCGGCAAAGGTCAGATTGAGCTGGCGGGTGGTACGGTTGATTAAGCGCAGCCCCAGCGCCTGTTCAAGCTGGCTGACGCGCTGGCTGACGCTGGACTTCGGTAATCCCGCGCGCGTAGCCGCCGCCGTGAAACTGCCACACTCTGCGACCAGCGCAAACAGCGCCATATCCTGCAACTGTTTAAACATTATTGTTCACCCCAGACGAACACTTAGTGCGTTATTGTGCAGCTTATCATTAGCCTGCTTATTACCTACACTGAATATCACATCATTAAGGAGAAGTGCTATGACAATCAAAGCGATTGCTATCAATCCAGAAAATCCGCAGAGCTTTATTGAAATCCAGCAGCCGCAGCCCACCCCTGGCGAGTTTGATCTGCTGGTTGAAGTGAAAGCCGCCTCGGTCAACCCGGTGGATACCAAAGTGCATAAGGGTGCGCAGAAAAATGGCTTGCAGCAGCCGCGTATTCTCGGCTGGGATGCCAGCGGCGTGGTGCTGGCGGTAGGTAGTAAGGTCAGCGGCTTTAAAGCGGGTGACGAAGTCTACTACGCCGGGGACATCACTCGCCCCGGCAGCAACGCCAGCCAGCAGCTGGTTGATGCGCGTATCACCGGGCACAAGCCGCGCTCGCTCGACTGGGCGCAGGCTGCGGCTATTCCACTGACCGCGCTTACCGCATGGGAAGGCCTGTTCGACCGCCTGCAGCTTGACCGCGCTGCAGAAGGTAAAACCCTGCTGATCGTCGGCGGTGCCGGTGGCGTTGGATCGCTGGCGATCCCGTTTGCTAAGCTGCACACCAAGGTCAAAGTGATCGCCACCGCCTCGCGCCCGGACTCGGTGCAGTGGTGTAAAGATCGCGGCGCGGACCTGGTGATCAACTATCAGGATATGCCAGCAGAGCTGGAGAAACATGGCCTCAAGCAGGTGGACTATATCTTCTGCCTGAACGATACCGACGGCCACTGGGAAACGATGAGCCAGCTTATCGCGCCGCAGGGGCAAATCTGTACCATCGTTGAGAATGAAAAACCGTTGAGCATGGACCAGCTGAAGCTGAAAAGCGCCGCGCTGCACTTTGAGTTTATGTACACCCGCAGCATGTATAACACCCCGGATATTGCGCGCCAGGGGGAGATCCTCGACGCCACGGCAAAACTGCTGGATGAGGGGAAAGTCACTACCTCGCTGAGCCAGACCCTGCACGGCTTAAGCGTCGACACGCTGACCGCGGCCCATAAGCAGGTGCTGGAAGGTCATATGCGCGGCAAGGTTGTGATGGTCTATTAATTCCGACGGGCGGACCTTATTTGGTTCGCCCATGAAACATCCCGCCGTAATATCTTTTTTTATTTTACCCCGCTGGCACTTCCATTTATTTCATCTTGACATAGCGGCTGGTTATTTTATGGTTCAACGGTAATTTAACCCGCGCAAGTTTCATATTTAATACTTCATGGATTTTTTCTTTAATTAAGGAAAAAGACGAGGGATCGTTATGCGTAAAATAAAGCAGCTGTTACTGACATTTTGCCTCAGCAGCGGCGTTCAGGCCGCCAGCGCCCCGCCCCACCTGCACTGGCAGAGCGCGGATGGTCAACAGGGCATTGATATTGGCGGCGCGCTGCGCGCCAACTATCGCTATGAAGACTGGAACACCAGCCGCAACCGCCGCCAGCCCCATTTGCGTTTTGATACTTTTCGCATTGATGCCAGCGGCCATGCAGATAATTTCTTTTTTGATTCCGGCTTCTGGTTTCAGGACCAGCGAAAATATGCTATTGACCGCGCCTATATTGGCTACCAAATGAACCGCGACCAGCAGATTCAGATCGGCGCACCGGAGAAACCTTTTGGTCTGGCCCCCTATCCGCAATTTGGCTGGTCATATGATATTCCGTTTTATCTCGGCTTTGCGGTCAACAGCGGGCTCGGCGCTAAGTATCGCTACCGGGCGAATAACTGGACGTTTGAGGCGGCGTATTTTGCCAAAATGCTGCCTGAGGGGGTGCGCTATGCGCCGGACGTGGGCTATTACGGCGAGCTGAAAGGCACAATATATGGCCCGCACCACCTGCAGCTCAATGAGAAGCGCGATCAGCTTAACCTGCGGCTGGCGCGCGAGTTTGACAGCGGCAGCTGGCACAGCGAGCTGGGTGGCTCACTGGCGGCCTCGCGCCTGTATAACCACCGCAGCGGCGATAACGGCTCATTCTGGTCGGGCGGGCTGCACGCCACGCTGAACAACGGACCGTGGCAGCTCAGCACCCAGGCGATCCGCTATGCTTACGCGGCGAAGAACCCCAGCGGGGGTGATAAAGAGACCATCCTGATGGGAACCAACGGGCTGTCGCCTGCCTATCTGATCCCGGCTAAAGCCACCACTGCGGCGCTGAATATCGCGCGCGATGTTAAAGTCGATTTTGGCCCGATCAGCAAACTGCGCTTTTATGATGATTACAGCGTGCTGTGGAAAGATAAAGGCAGCTGGGATGACTCGCAGATGAACACGCTGGGAATGCAGCTGTTTGCGCTGCCGGTGATGTTCTGGCTGGATTTAACCTGGGCAAAAAACGCCAATCCCTGGGGCGGTGCGCTTAACGCCACCGGCTGGACCAGCACTCAGTCCCCCGGCAGCGGTAAGTGGTATTTCCGCAGCAACGTCAATATTGGCTACTATTTTTGATCGCCCAGCATCTCTTTCACTAACTCGACGCAGCGCAGGAAGCGCTCGTCATAGTTATCCTGCTCGACGCGCACGTAGCTGATGTTGTTCTCTTCCAGCATCGAGATCAGCAGCGACTGGAACTCTTTACGGTCGACCGAGCTGCCGAGGCTGCGCAGACCATCGGCCACCCAGGGGACGTTGTTTTCCACCAGAATAACCAGGTCGAAGCGATACTCGTCGATCAATGCCTGCACAAACGGGTGCTCGCGCCCTTCATACTTTTTACAAAACGCCTGGGTGGTCACGAAGTCGGTATCGATAAACGCCACTTTATTGGCGTACTTCACCGCAAAATCGATGTACTGCGCCTGGCCGAGGGCGATTTTGTCATAGTCAGAATACTGCAGCGCCATCTCGTCGCCGCCGAGGTGTGAGAAGACGTAATCGCGGCCGAACTCCCACGCACTGGTGGTATTGAAGATATTCGCCAGCTTGTTAACCAGCGTCGATTTGCCGCTCGACTCCCCGCCGAGGATCGCCACGGTGCGCACGAAGAACGGCTTCACTTCGGTCGGAATATATTCCCAGTAGCGGAACGGATCCTGACGGATCTGGCCGCCGCTGATGCTCATAAACGAGCGCTGCGGATCGATGACGATCGTCTCCACCCCGAGCTGCGCGCTGAACTGTTCGGCGTCACCCTCTTCGCTGGTGTAAATGCAGTTGGGCACGATGCCGCGATCGTCCATAAACGCCTGCACCCCTTTGCTCCAGACGTCCCAGCCGTGCGGATACGGCTCCATCCCCTCTTCATTAAACGAATGAATGCGGATGTTCTTCTGATACTTAAAGGTCTGCAGCAGCCAGCGCAGGCGGTCGCTGACCGTCGGCTGCTGCGACATCGCGCTGTCTTCAAACAGCTGGCGATCGCGCGGCTCATCATAGCCCATGATGATGTGCAGCTCGTCTACCTGGCTACAGGCGCGCTGGATCAGGTAGATATGCCCGGTATGCAGCGGATAAAATTTGCCGAACACCACACCGATGGTTTTCTCGCGGCGGGGAAACTCCAGGCCGAGAAAGCGATGCAGCGCCTCCAGCTTTTGCGCGCTGGGGCTTTTGATTTTGGCATTCAGCAGCTGGCTGAGGTAGCCCTTGGTCATGCCGCTGGCGTCCGCCACCTGTTGCAGAGTACAGCCCTGCTGGCGGATCGCGGTTTTCAGGTAATCAAAAGACGACATTTATGCCTCCGGCAATTAGAGATCGTCAAGGATAGAGAGCGCATCGGCCAGCTTTTTCACGCCGTACACTTTCATGTTTTCCGGCAATTTTTTCGGCACGTTGGCGGCAGGTACAATCGCGCGGCGGAATCCGTGCTTGGCCGCTTCAGAAATACGCTCCTGGCCGCTTGGCACCGGACGGATCTCCCCGGCCAGCCCAACCTCGCCAAACACCACCAGATCCTGCGGCAGCGGGCGGTCGCGCAGGCTGGAGACCATCGACAGCATCAGCGCCAGGTCGGCGCTGGTTTCAGTGACTTTCACCCCGCCAACCACGTTAACAAACACGTCCTGATCGGCCATTTGCAGGCCGCCGTGGCGGTGCAGCACCGCCAGCAGAATCGCCAGGCGGTTCTGCTCAAGCCCCACCGCCACGCGACGCGGGTTACCCATCATTGAGTGATCGACCAGCGCCTGGATCTCGACCAGTAGCGGGCGCGTTCCCTCCCACAGCACCATCACCGAGCTACCGGAAGTCACTTCATCCCCCCGGCTCAGGAAGATCGCCGACGGGTTGCTGACTTCACGCAGCCCCTGCTCGGTCATGGCAAACACGCCCAGCTCATTCACCGCGCCAAAGCGGTTTTTATGGCTGCGCAGCGTGCGAAAACGCGAGTCGGCATCGCCATCAAGCAGCACCGAACAGTCGATGCAGTGCTCCAGCACCTTCGGGCCAGCCAGCGAGCCATCTTTCGTCACGTGCCCGACCATCACAATCGCCACGCCTTTGGTTTTGGCGAAGCGCGTGAGGTAGGCGGCGGTTTCGCGCACCTGCGCCACGCTGCCCGGCGAAGACTGGATATCCGCCATGTGCATCACCTGGATCGAGTCGATCACCATCAGCTTCGGCTGCTCCTGCTCGGCGATCAGGCAGATCTGCTCGATGCTGGTTTCCGACAGCATATTCAGATTTTCGCTGGGTAATCCCAGACGATGGGCGCGCATCGCCACCTGCTGCAGCGACTCTTCCCCGGTGACGTACAGGGTTTTCATGCTCTCTGACAGCTTGCACAGAGTCTGCAACAGCAGCGTACTTTTCCCCGCCCCGGGGTTACCGCCAATCAGAATAGCGCTGCCCGGCACCACGCCGCCGCCAAGCACGCGGTCAAACTCTTTAAAACCGGTGCTGAAACGCGGCAGTTCGTCGAGGCTGATTTCCGACAGCTTCTGCACGCGGCTGACGCCCGCACTGCCCGCATAGCCGGAGAGCCGCTCGTTACGCGCCACGGTGGGGGAGGCGGCAAGCCGCATCTCGGTGATGGTGTTCCAGGCATGACAGGCGCTGCACTGCCCCTGCCAGCGAGGATAGTCTGCGCCGCACTCGTTACATACAAAGGCGCGCTTTACCGCTTTGGCCAAATCGTCCCCTTAACGCTCGTCAAAAATCAGGCTGCCGCTCAGAATGCAGAACACGCCCATTAAATCCGCGTGACGGATCGTCACAGCGGTCTGTTCATTCACTTTCGGCTTGGCGTGATAGGCAATACCAAGGCCGGCAATTTTGATCATCGGCAGGTCGTTGGCCCCGTCACCGACGGCCACGGTTTGCTCAGGCGCGATATTGAAGCGCTGAGCCAGCTTCTGCAAGGTGTCGGCTTTATATTGCGCATCGACAATATCGCCCAGCACTTCACCGGTCAGCTTGCCGTCCTCGATCTCCAGCACGTTAGCGGCCACCGCAGAGAGGTGCAGGGTGTCGCGCAGATGCTCGGCGTAGTAGGTGAAGCCGCCGGAAGCGATAGCCACTTCCCAGCCCATCGCCTGCAGCCTGGCCACCAGCGAGGTCAGGCCCGGCATCAGCGGCAGCGTATCGCGTACCGCTTTCAGGATATTAGCATCGGCCCCTTTCAGGGTAGCCACGCGCTGACGCAGGCTGGCGGCAAAGTCCAGCTCGCCGCGCATGGCCCGCTCGGTCACTTCCGCCACCTGCTCGCCGCTGCCGGCCAGTTTGGCAATCTCATCAATGCACTCGATCTCAATCGCGGTGGAGTCCATATCCATCACCAGCAGGCCCGGCGTTTTCAGATGCGGGATCTTGCCCATCGGCGCCACGTCAAACCCGGCGTCATGCGCCAGTCGGGTTGCCAGCGGGGTCAGCGATCCGGCCAGGCGCACGACCTGATAATCTTCCACTACCCACGCGCTGACGATCACCATTGCCGCGCCCAGCTGGCGCTGATATTCGGTCAGGCGCGCTTTGTCGAGTTGGCGTCCATACAGCAGCCAGCCGCTACGGCCGGCGCGGTAGTCCAGCGGCATCACTTCATCACCGCTTAATGAAAGAGGTAACCCCGGCCAGAGAGAGACTTCAGCAGGCAGGTCGCACCAGGTCAGACTATTTGGCATTACAGCTCCTGTAGGGACATTCAACACGCAATTCTGCGCAAAATAATGCAAGAGGCTACCTTGTTACAGCGTGTTCTGGCAACATAAAGCTAAGGACCGGGAGCCGGTTCCTCTACCAAGTCTGAAGGGTCAAGATGGCTAAAGCCAAACTAAAATTTCGCCTGCACCGTACGGTGATCGTGCTGATCTGCCTGACGCTGTTAGTGGTGTTGATGCAGGGTGCTTCCTGGTTCAGCCTTGGGCACCAGATGGCCCGTTCCGAGCAGGTGGAAGAGCTGGCGCATACGCTGACCCGCCAGGTAGCGTGGAATCTGACCCCGCTGATGGAAAACAGCGATGATAACCATCAGAAAATTGTCGACACCCTCGACCAGCTGACGCACGAAAGCCGTATTCTTGATGCTTCAGTGTATGACGATGAAGGCAGCCTCATCGCCCACAGTGGTGAAAACATCAACGTGCGCGATCGCCTGGCGCTCGACGGCCAGCGTGCCGGTAGTTATTTTAACCATCAGATTGTTGAGCCGCTGGCGACAAAGGAGGGTCCGCGCGGCTCCCTGCGCGTTACGCTGGATACCCACGTGCTGGTGACGGAATCCAAGCAGGTGGATAACACCACCAACATTCTGCGCCTGATGATGCTGCTGGCGCTGGCTATCGGGATTATCCTGACCCGCACCCTGCTGCGCGCGCGCCGTACGCGCTGGCAGCAGTCGCCATTCCTGCTCACCGCCAATAACCCGGTAAAAGAGGATGACGACGAGGACGAAAAACCGGAAGAGACCCCGCGCTGATCCCCCCGGCAAATAGAGCTATTCACCAGGAATAGCTCTTGCTGACCTGTACGTTAATCCCTATCCCACGCATGTTAGGCTTTCACCCGCGCATCACGCGCTTTCTGACTGTCACGGTTCGGGGAACATAAAATGAAACGGAATCAACTCGCCCTCTTTTTCACCGCTATTCTCAGTTTTTCCGCCGTCGCGGCGAAGACAGACTCGATTGCCGTTATTGCCACACAGCAGGAGATAGGGTCAATTTCCACCGGCGCGAAACAGGTGTTCACCAAACGTTTTGAAGTGACTCTGGCGAATTTATCCGATAAGGCTATCAACCTGAGGAACCTTTGTCTGACTGCCCTCTCTCCAGATGATAAACGTTTTAAGCTCGATACGGTTGATGACGCTTTGCTGAGCGGCCAGCTGCCCGCGCAGGGCAACCACAAAGGGCTGGCGATCTTCTCCGCTGATGATGCCAGCGTCTATCAGGCGGTCATCGTCAAAATCAGCGACAGCTGCCAGTAACGCCGTCAAACGGCCTGCAGATTCTCTGCAAGCCGCCTTAGAAGTGGATACTTCAATAGATAATTCAGGTAGAAGCACGGCGCAGCGGCACCGTGCCCGCTGCGTCAGATGCTCAGGCAAATCTTGCCGAAGTGCTGATTCGATTCCTGATAGCGGAAGGCATCCACCATTTCGCTGAGGTCAAACTGGCGGTCAATCACCGGGCGTAGCGGGCTGGCATCCAGCGCACGGATCATCGCCAGCTGCTGGCTGCGGTTGCCCACCAGCACACCCTGTAGACGCAGCTGCTTCAGCAGCACGTTAATCACCGGCAGCTCGCCCGCCATGCCGGTAAGAATGCCGATCATCGCAATATGGCCGCCAATCCGTGCGGCGATCAGCGACTGCTCCAGCGTCGACGGCCCGCCCACTTCGATAATATGGTCAACACCCCGCCCGCGCGTCAGCTGCTGAACCTTTTCGCCCCAGTTAGCGTGCTTGCGATAGTTGATGACGTGATCCGCGCCCAGGTCGAGCAGCTTCTGCAGTTTACTGTCGCTGGAGGAGGTCGCAATCACCGTCGCGCCCGCCAGTTTTGCCAGCTGCAGCGCAAAAATTGACACGCCGCCAGTGCCCTGCACCAGCACGCTGTCGCCGGGTTTCAGCTGCCCGTCAACCATCAGCGCACGCCAGGCGGTCAGTCCGGCGGTGGTCAGGGTTGAGGCCTGAGCGTGGCTCCAGCCTTTGGGGGCACGGGTAAAGGCATTGACGCGCGCGGTCACCACGCTGCGCGCATAGCCGTCGATACCGTCACCCGGCGTATTCATAAAGCTCGATTCCGCCGAGTCGCCATCCAGCCAGTCGGGGAAGAAGGTGCTGACCACCGCATCACCCACGGCAAACTCGCTGACGTCGGGGCCAACGGCGATCACCTCTCCGGCACCGTCGGCCATCGGGATACGTTTTTCCGCAGGGGGCATAATGCCGCAGACCACCGCGTAATCATGGAAGTTAAGGGAGCTGGCGTGCAGGCGCACGGTAATTTCGCCGCTTTTGGGGGCGGCAGCCGGGCTTTCGCCGGGAAAGACATGGTCAAAGCCGCCACCGGCATTGACGAACATCGCGCGTGAATTCATAACGTTCTCCCTGTTCATCGATCGCAAACACGCGACCTTTCCTTTAATTGTAGGGGCAAACCGGGTCGACCGGAAAAAAGGTCGCCCCCTACCCTATTGGGTAACACCGAAGTCGTAGGGGCTGACCCTCTTTTTCGGTCAGCCCGTCGGTCCGGGGTTACTCTTTGTCACCCAGCAGGACGGACTCCAGCGCGATCTCGATCATTTCGCTGAAGGTGGTCTGACGCTCGGCGGCGGTGGTCTGCTCGCCGGAGCGGATATGGTCAGACACGGTGCAAATCGCCAGCGCTTTCGCGCCGAACTCTGCCGCCACGCCGTAGATACCCGCGGCTTCCATCTCCACGCCGAGAATGCCGTACTTCTCCATCACGTCGAACATCTGCGGGTCCGGGGTGTAGAACAGATCCGCCGAGAAGATGTTACCCACGCGGGCATCCACACCCAGCGCTTTAGCCGCATCAACCGCGTTGCGCACCATGTCGAAATCGGCAATCGCCGCGAAATCATGGTCTTTGAAGCGCATACGGTTCACTTTGGAGTCGGTGCTGGCACCCATGCCGATCACCACGTCACGCAGTTTCACATCACTGCGCACCGCACCGCAGGAACCGACGCGGATAATTTTTTTCACGCCGAAATCGGTAATCAGCTCTTTCGCATAGATGGAGCAGGATGGAATACCCATACCGTGGCCCATCACTGAAATCTTACGGCCTTTATAGGTGCCGGTATAACCCAGCATGCCGCGCACGTTGTTCACTTCGACCGCGTCCTGCAGGAAGGTCTCCGCGATGTGCTTAGCGCGCAGCGGGTCGCCCGGCATCAGTACCACGTCAGCGAAATCACCCATCTCAGCGTTAATATGAGGCGTAGCCATGTTAAATCCTTAATCTTATTAAATGGGGTTTAAAGAATACTTTTACCGTATTCCATCGGCGACAGGCCAAAATAGCTGGCAACCGTCTGACCAATGTCGGCGAAGGTGTCGCGATAGCCGTAATCGCCCGGTTTCACGCCTGGGCCGTAGATCAGCACCGGGATATGCTCGCGGGTGTGCTCGGTGCCGCGCCAGCTTGGGTCACAGCCATGGTCGGCGGTGAGGATCAGAATATCGCCCTCTTTGACCAGCGCCATCAGCTCCGGCAGGCGGCGGTCAAACAGCTCGAGACCACCGGCATAGCCAGGGATATCGCGGCGATGTCCCCACGTTGAGTCGAAATCAACGAAGTTGGTGAACACAATACTGTTATCCGGGGCAATTTTCATCTCTTCAACGGTAGCGTCAAACAGCGCGTCCAGCCCGGTGGCTTTCACCTTTTTGGTGATGCCAACGTGGGCATAGATATCCGCGATTTTGCCGACAGAGATCACTTCCCCACCCTGCTCGTCCACCAGTTTTTTCAGGATGGTCGGGGCCGGAGGCTCCACCGCCAGGTCATGACGGTTCCCGGTGCGCTCAAAGCTGCCCGGCTTATCACCAACAAACGGACGGGCGATCACGCGGCCGATATTGTAACCGCCTTCGGTCAGCGCTTCGCGCGCTATTTCGCACAGCGCATACAGACGGTCAAGGCCGAAGGTCTCTTCATGGCAGGCAATCTGGAATACCGAGTCGGCGGAGGTATAGAAAATCGGCTTGCCGGTTTTCATATGCTCTTCGCCGAGCTGGTCGAGGATCACCGTACCGGAGGAGTGGCAGTTGCCGAGATAACCCGGCAGATTGGCTTTTTCCACCAGCAGGTCGAGCAGCTCCTGCGGGAAGCTGTTCTCCACGTCGCTGAAATAGCCCCAGTCAAACAGCACCGGCACCCCGGCGATTTCCCAGTGGCCGGACGGCGTATCTTTCCCGGAGGAGAGCTCGCTGGCGTAGGCATAAGCGCCAATAATTTCGGCCTCTTTGTCCAGCCCCGGCGGGAATTTCCCGGTTGAGGCCTCTGCCGCTTTGCCCAACCCTAAGGCGGTCAGATTCGGCAGATGGAGTGGGCCCTTACGCCCTTTGTCTGCTTCACCCCTGAAGCACGCCTCGGCGATATGGCCGAGCGTATCCGAGCCTTCATCACCGAACTTGTCGGCGTCTTTACTGGAGCCGATTCCAAAGGAATCGAGCACCATGATAAATGCACGTTTCATCCTGGTCTCCTGCGCGATTGTCGCGATAGGCATTAAAAAAATGCGATCAGAACAGAATACTCGTTATTGCGAGATTCTGCGATAGATAACCGGCGTTACCTGCGGCTGTTCACTGCCCACCGCCACCGCGCGCTTCACGGCGGCGGCGGCTTCCTGCCAGCTGGCTTCCGTCGCCGCGTGGATCACTGCCAGCGGGCGCTGCGCATCAACGCTGTCGCCCAGCTGCGCCATCTCGCTGAAGCCAACGCTGTAATCAATGCTGTCGCTGGCACGACGACGCCCGCCGCCCATCGATACCACGGCCATTCCCAGCGCGCGCGTATCCATGGCACCGACGATCCCCGGCCGGTCGGCATACACCGCTTTGCTCAGCATCGGCGCGGGCAGGTAGTGGTCCATACGCTCGATAAAGTCCAGCGGACCTTTCTGCGCCGCCACCATGCGGCCGAAGATTTCGGCGGCACGGCCATTGTCCAGCACCGCCTGCAGCTTCGCCTGCGCCTCCTGCGCCGTCGCGGCCAGGCCGCCGGAGATCAGCATTTCGCTGCACAGCGCCATCGTCACCTCCAGCAGGCGCGGGTTGCGGTAAGCCCCGGTGAGGAACTGCACCGCTTCGCGCACTTCCAGCGCATTGCCAGCGCTGGAGGCCAGCACCTGGTTCATATCGGTCAGCAGCGCGGTGGTTTTGCAACCCGCGCCGTTGGCCACGCCGACTATCGCCTGCGCCAGCGATTCCGACAGTTCATAGGTCGGCATAAACGCGCCTGACCCTACTTTCACATCCATCACCAGTGCATCCAGCCCTTCAGCCAGTTTTTTCGCGAGGATCGAGGCGGTAATCAGCGGAATAGAGTCGACGGTCGCGGTGATATCGCGCGTGGCGTAGAAGCGTTTATCCGCCGGCGCCAGCGAGTTAGTCTGGCCGATAATCGCCACGCCAACGTCTTTAATAATCTGACGGAAGCGGTCATCTTCCGGGAAAATGTCAAAACCGGGGATCGCTTCCAGCTTGTCCAGCGTGCCGCCGGTGTGCCCCAGGCCACGCCCGGAGATCATCGGCACGTAGCCGCCGCAGGCCGCCACCATCGGGCCCAGCATCAGCGAGGTCACGTCGCCGACGCCGCCGGTGGAGTGCTTATCCACCACCGGGCCATTGAGGTTCAGCGCCTTCCAGTTCAGTACCGAACCAGAATCACGCATCGCCATGGTCAGCGCCACGCGCTCCGGCAGCGACATATCGTGGAAGTAGATGGTCATTGCCAGCGCGGCAATCTGCCCTTCTGACACCGTGTTGTCGCGCACGCCGTTGATAAAGAAGCGGATCTCTTCTTCACTCAGCGCCTGACCATCACGTTTTTTACGAATAATTTCTTGTGGCAGGAACACGCTAACCCCCGGTATTTAAGTTGAAAATCGAACAACGGATTTACGGGCCGGGCATGCCCGGCCCCTACGGGTAAACAGCACGTTTGCCTGTGCCGCCGTCTCGCATCGGCATGCCCGACGGCGGCGAGTTATGCACCGTCGTAGGGGTCAGGCATGCCTGACCCGCATGCCGGAATTAATATTTGCTGTCGCTGGTCGCACCGCTGTGCCCTGCCGCATTCAGCAGGCTGGCTAACAGGCTGGAAGCGCCAAAGCGGAAATGGCGCGCATCGGCCCACTCCGCCCCCAGGATGTCATCGGCCAGCTTGAGGTAGATCGCCGCATCGTCAGCGGTGCGCACGCCGCCAGCAGGCTTAAAGCCCACCTGCTGCTTCACGCCCTGCTCGGCAATCACGCGCATCATAATCTCTGCGACTTCTGGCGTCGCATTGACCGGCACTTTACCGGTCGAGGTTTTGATAAAGTCCGCACCCGCTTTGATGGCGATTTCGGAGGCTTTACGGATCAGCGCTTCCTCTTTCAGCTCACCGGTTTCAATAATCACTTTTAACAGCACGTTTGCCGCAGAGCAGGCATCTTTACAGGCATTTACCAGCTCGAAGCCGACGGTTTCATTACCGGCAATCAGCGCACGGTACGGGAATACCACGTCCACTTCGTCCGCGCCGTAAGCGATAGCAGCACGGGTTTCCGCCAGCGCGATATCAATATCGTCGTTGCCGTGTGGGAAGTTGGTGACGGTAGCGATGCGGATATCCGGGGTGCCCTGCTCGCGCAGCGTTTTACGCGCAATCGGGATAAAGCGCGGGTAGATGCAGATGGCGGCGGTATTTCCGGCCGGGGATTTCGCCTGATGGCACAGCGCGATCACTTTCGCATCGGTGTCATCGTCGTTCAGGGTGGTGAGATCCATCAGCTGCAGCGCGCGCAGCGCCTGAGTTTTTACATCGGACATGGTTGTCTCCAGACAATTTAGCAGCAGGCACGGTCAGCGCACCTGATAATGTTAAAATTATAACAGCCCGTGGCGAGCTATTTTGCGTGTAGTTTCACATTAAAAAGATGACAGTTGCACCATTATTGCATGAATAGTGACGCCCATCACAATTTAACCGCATGGCGCCCTGAGCGGCACGCAATAACGCAGCCACAGCCAGCCAGAAGAAAATGTTATAATTATAACATTTCATCTTCAAGGCAAAACAGGTCTCTCAGAAGTGTAGCCCGTGCTTCACAGGCCAAAGAGCGTGCGGGTGTTTTGGCGCAGGGTTTCAGCAATTTGCTCAGGGGATTCGGGGCGCAGTTCACACAGGGCCTGCCACACCTCTTTTACCCGTTCCGGGCGGTTGGGCTGGCCCTGAAAGCCCTGCAGCGGCATATCGGGGGAGTCGGTTTCCAGCAGCAGCGAAGAGAGCGGCAGGCGGGCAAGGGTATTGCGGGTTTTGCTGGCGCGCTCATAGGTGATGGTGCCACCGACGCCAATGGAATATCCGGCGCGAATAAAGGCCAGCGCCTGCTGTTCGCTGCCGGCAAAGCCATGCACCACGCCACGGCGCGGCAGCGCAATGCGCCGCAGGTGCAGCGCCAGCTTGTCATGAGTGCGGCGTGAATGGAGGATCACCGGCAGATCGTAGTCACGCGCCAGCCGCAGCTGCGCATCCAGCAGCGCCTGCTGGCGTTCAAACTGCGGATTGTCGATAAACAGATCGAGGCCGATCTCCCCAATCGCCACCAGCTTTGGCGGGCGTGCTTTTAAATGCTGCTCCAGCGCTGCCAGCTGCGGCTCACCGTGTTCGGCAATCGCCATCGGGTGCATGCCCAGCGCGGCATAGACAGCGTCATGCTGCTTTGCCAGCGCCAGCACGCCGGCAAAGCGCTGCGCCGACACGCCCACCGCAATGATCTTCTCCACCCCGGCAGCGGCGGCACGCGCCAGGCTGGCGGCCTCGTCACCGACAAACGGCGGAAAATCAAAGTGACAGTGGGTATCGACAAAACGCATTGTCATGCCAGCGATCCTTTATCGTAATCGGTTTCATTACCCACCAGCGGGTCGACAATAATCCCCTGGCGATCCGGCTCATTCGCCACCGGCGCAGGTGGAACCACAATATGACGACGCACCACGCTGTCACCGCCATTCAGCCACTGGCCGACGGTAGCGAGGAAGTAACGCCCGCAGCGGCGGCCCAGATGATAATCTTTATTCAGTGAGGCGACCCGGCTGCCGAGCGCCATACTGGCGAGCGGGCGCGGCGGGTAGATCTCAATAATGCGCAGATTATCCGGTGGGTTATCGATAAAGCTCTGAATTTGGTGATAGCTCTCTTCGTGCACCTGCATAATGTTGATCAGCGGCTGCAAAGCGCCCTCACTCAGCCAGCGCTCCACGCGCTTCAGCCACTGCGGAGTATAGGTCATCTGAGAGGGGACCGTGCGGATCACCACAATGGTATCTGCCCCGCGCCGCGCCGCTTCACGCACCGGGATCGCATCACGGATACCGCCGTCCAGATAGCTGACGCCCGCCAGATCCACCCCGGGGCGATAAAAACCGGGAATAGCGCTGGAGGCTTTAATAATGTCGTGCCAGTTGTCCGCCGTCGGCGCGAAGTAGCTTGGGGTGTAGTCGTCGCTACGGCAGGCGCACATATAAAATTCGCGCCCGTCAGCAAACATTTTTTCGGCAGCGCTGAGCGCCAGCGGGAACTCAGAACGGGTGATATCCACCAGCCAGTCGAGATCGATCAAATGACCACCGCGCACAAAGCGCATCGGGTCAAAAAACAGTTTACTGGTGGTGTAGCGGGTGATGACGCGCCGCGCGTAGCCGGGCTGTGCGCAGACGAAAGCGGAAAGGTTTTGTGCCCCGGCGGAGGTGCCGAGCATCAGGTCGAAAGGATTGAAGTGAGCACGCTGAAACTCATCCAGCACTCCCGCGGTAAAGATACCGCGCTGCCCACCCCCTTCGCACACCAGAGCAATTCTGCCCGGGTTGAAAGGTTTTAACGCCAGCGGCTCAATATTGCCGAGGGTTATCGGGATGCGTATGCCCAAGCCAGGTATCCTCTCAGATGAAAAAGAGAGGATACCTGTTATCAGTCAAATCTGTGAGGCGCTTCTTGCTCTCAGATGTAACGTTTGGAAACTAGAGTTTTTTACGACCGGTAAACAGGCTGACCAGGAAGATAATGATACCGACAACGAAGACAATTTTTGCTGCCCATGCTGCTGTACCAGCCAGACCACCAAACCCTAACGCAGCTGCAATCAGTGCGATAATCAGGAAGATAATACCCCAACGAAACATAAGCCTCTCCTTACCAGTAGTGTATTCAAACTGTTTTTATCATTCAGCTCACGGCTTGTGGCTGAACGTTATTCTTTGCAGGTCTGACAGTGGTGGCCCCCGCAGAGCGAAGGCCGCCGGGTAATTACGATTTAACCACCAAATCGTTTTTAACACTTTTCACGCCATCAATGGCCTTGGCAATACCTTCAGCGCGTTCTGACTGCGCCTGCGTTTTCACCGTACCGGACAGCTGCACCACGCCATTGGTGGTTTCCACTTTCACATTACGTGACGGTACGATGTCATCTGCTAACAGTTTAGCTTTAATTTCAGAGGTTGTTGCCGTATCTCCAGCGTAACCTTTCATTGTCTGCTTAGTGCTGTCTTTTACGTGTAGTTTGTCGCTAACCGATTTCACGCCTTCAACTTTACCCGCGACCGCTACAGCCTTCTCGGCCTGGTCCTGGGAAGTCACGAAGCCGTTCAGAGTGACAACGCCACTGTGGGTTTCGACAGAAATATCGGTACTTTTAATCGCTTCGTCATCGACCAGGGCTGCTTTCACCTTCGCCGTTACGCCGCTGTCGTCCATGTAGCCACCGACTTTTTTCATTGAGCTATCGATTTTCGAACCCGCGCTGTCGGCGGTAGACTCCGCTTTGCCCGTCATAGTGTCCGCTGCCATCGCAGAGCCACCAGCCAGTACCGAACCTACCATTACCGCCATCAGAGTTTTTGCAATCTTAGTGTTGATCATCGATTCGTTCCTTTTGATTAGTACCACTCACAACGGTGAGCTTTTCAGCCACAAACGGCGTGGCTGTAGTTGTCGGCCAGATGGAGCTTAGCCCGTGAACGTTGCAGCAACCGCGCCGCATATTTTGCGTCCTGTAGAAATCAATATAGACGGTAATCAGGATTTCACCGGGGATAGTGGTTGAATTGATGGATAAAGCAGCAGAAAAGAGAGTGTTTAGGAGGAGTCTGTAAGATTATAGGGGCCGATCTTTTTTTTCGATCGGCCCTAAGAAGATTAATGCTCGCGGGTTTTACGGAACACCACGTCAGGATAACGCTCCTGGGTAATGTTGAGGTTCACCATGGTTGGCGCGATGTAGGTCAGGTTATCGCCGCCGTCGAGCGCCAGGTTAACTTCATTCTTACGCTGGAACTCATCAAACTTCTTCGCGTCGCTGCACTCTACCCAGCGGGCGGTAGAGACGTTAATCGCTTCGTAGATCGCTTCCACGTTGTATTCGCTTTTCAGGCGCGCAACCACCACGTCGAACTGCAGGACACCCACCGCGCCCACGATCAGATCGTTGTTGTGGACCGGGCGGAAAACCTGCACGGCGCCCTCTTCCGACAGCTGCACCAGCCCTTTCAGCAGCTGCTTCTGCTTCAGCGGGTCGCGCAGGCGAATGCGGCGGAACAGCTCCGGGGCGAAGTTCGGAATACCGGTGAACTTCATGTTCTCACCCTGGGTAAAGGTGTCGCCGATCTGGATGGTGCCGTGGTTGTGCAGGCCGATAATATCGCCCGGATAGGCCTCTTCCACATGCGAACGGTCACCGGCCATAAAGGTCAGCGCGTCGGCGATGGTGACATCTTTACCGGTGCGCACCTGGCGCAGCTTCATGCCTTTTTCATATTTACCGGACACCACGCGCATAAATGCCACGCGGTCGCGGTGTTTCGGGTCCATGTTGGCCTGAATCTTAAACACGAAGCCGGTAAATTTCTCATCGGCAGCGGTGACGGTGCGCAGATCGGTATCGCGCGGCATCGGCGATGGCGCCCACTCAACCAGCCCGTCGAGCATATGGTCAACGCCAAAGTTACCCAGCGCAGTCCCGAAGAACACCGGGGTTAGCTGGCCTGCCAGGAACAGCTCGCGGTCAAACTCGTGCGATGCGCCCTGCACCAGCTCCAGCTCGTCGCGCAGCTGCCCGGCGAGATCTTCACCGATGGCGGCGTCCAGCTCCGGGTTATCCAGCCCTTTAACCACGCGCACTTCCTGAATGGTATGACCCTTACCGGTCTGGTACAGGTAGGTTTCATTTTTATACAGGTGGTAAACGCCCTTAAACAGCTTGCCGCAGCCGATTGGCCAGGTGATTGGCGCACAGGCGATTTTCAGCTCGCTCTCAACTTCGTCCATCACTTCCATTGGGTCGCGGATGTCACGGTCGAGCTTGTTCATAAAGGTCAGGATCGGCGTGTCGCGCAGACGGGTCACTTCCATCAGCTTACGGGTACGATCCTCAACGCCTTTCGCGGCGTCGATCACCATCAGACAGCAGTCAACCGCCGTCAGAGTACGGTAAGTATCTTCGGAGAAGTCTTCGTGCCCCGGGGTGTCCAGCAGGTTGACCAGGCTATCGCGATAGGGGAACTGCATCACCGAGGTAGTAATGGAGATACCACGCTGTTTTTCCATCTCCATCCAGTCGGACTTGGCGTGCTGGTTGGAGCCGCGGCCTTTTACCGTACCGGCGGTCTGGATCGCCTGTCCGAACAGCAGCACTTTTTCAGTGATGGTGGTTTTACCGGCATCCGGGTGCGAGATGATGGCAAAAGTGCGGCGGCGAGCCACCTCTTGCATAAAGGGTGCATTTGACATGAAAATTCTTCTACAGATGATGAATCATTAATGGCCGGCATTTTCGCCGATCCCGGCGTGAGAAACAATGAACAACGGCGCTTATTCAGCCGAATGGCCGACAAACGCCGTAAACAGCGGTCAGGACGGTCTTATCGCAGCCGATCGTTCGGCCTCGCACTCGGCCCGAATGCAGCAGCCTGCCAGATGATCGTTCACCAGCCCGAGCGCCTGCATCAGCGAGTAGGTCGCCACCGGCCCCACCCACGTCCAGCCGCGTTTTTTTAGCGCTTTTGACATCGCCTGCGCTTCCGGGCAGGTTTTCACCGTCTGCCAGTACGCCAGGTCAACCTGCGCCGGGCGCTGGTCCGCCGCAGGCTCAAACTGCCAGAACCACGCCGCCAGCGAACCCGCTTCGTCCACCAGCTCGATGGCCCGCTGCGCGTTATTAATGGTCGAGAGGATTTTAGCGCGGTTGCGCACGATGCCCTTATCCGCCATCAGCCGGGCGATATCCTCATCGTCGAAGCGCGCTACCTGGCGAAAATCAAAGCCGGCAAACGCCCGGCGGAAGTTATCGCGCTTGTTATAAATCATCTTCCACGACATGCCGGAGAGAAATCCTTCCAGGCACACTTTTTCAAACAGCAGGATGTCATCCACCACCACCCGCCCCCACTCGCTATCGTGGTAATGCGGCATGGCAGGCTGCCAGGCACAGCAGGTGCGCCCGTCTGCGCTTAGGGTCAGCCCTGAAGCGGCAAGATCCACGTTATCCATTTAACGCTCTCCTTGTTTAACAGTGCTCTTTGAGGGTAAACGCCAACGCGCACGCAATGCTATACCTAATCGCATAATCCAACCTGTTCAACTACGTTTACTCCATCCCCACTTAACAAGGCCGTGTAAATTATGAGCGATAAAGAGTATCAGCCAGCAAAAGTCTGGAGCGAAAACAAAGCCCTCGGCGGCACTTGGGGCAGCATCAACCGCCCGACTGCCGGAGCGCGCTTTGACGCCGAACTGCCGGTCGGCGAGCACCCGCTACAGCTCTATTCGATGGGCACGCCGAACGGCCAGAAGGTGACTATCCTGCTGGAAGAGCTGCTGGCGTTAAACGTGCAGGGCGCGGAGTATGACGCGCACCTGATCCGCATCGGCGACAGCGACCAGTTCTCCTCCGGTTTCGTTGCGCTGAACCCGAACTCGAAAATCCCGGCGCTGCTCGACACCACCACCATTCCCGGTACCCGCGTATTTGAGTCCGGCGCTATCCTGCTTTACCTCGCCGAGAAGTTTGGCCACTTCCTGCCGAAAGACCCGGCAGCGCGCACCGAAACGCTGAACTGGCTGTTCTGGCTGCAGGGCGCTGCGCCTTACCTGGGCGGTGGCTTTGGCCACTTCTACGCCTATGCACCGGTGAAAATCGAATACGCTATCGACCGCTTCACCATGGAAGCCAAGCGACAGCTCGACCTGCTCGACCAGCAGCTGGCGAAGCATCGTTATATTGCCGGGGATGATTACACGATTGCCGATATGGCGGTGTGGCCGTGGTACGGCGCGCTGGTGAAGGGGCTGATGTATGAGGCGGCGGAGTTTATTGATGCAGCATCGTACAAAAATCTGCTGCGCTGGACCGACGAAGTGGCAGCCCGCCCGGCGGTAAAACGCGGCCGCGTGGTTAACCGCACCTGGGGCCCGGAGAACGAGCAGCTGGCGGAGCGCCACGACGCGCAGGACTTTGCTAAGCTGGGGCTATAAGAGCGGCAGAGGGCGGCCTGAGCCCGGCCGCCCAATCCCACCGGCATTTCGTCTTAAGCCTCACGGAAAAATACCGGCCGTGCCGTATAGAGTGGGATATCGTGCTTACCGGTAAGATGATTAATCAATAACTTTTATTTTAAGCGGCCTGACTTTGCTATATAACCACAGCCCGATAAAAGCCAGGGTACCAAAAATAGCAGTAAATCCCACCGTGATGAGCAGGCCACTAAACAGAGAAACAGGTAATGCGGCAATACCCGTAATGAGTTTATCGTTAAATTTCACCACGCCTGCACCGAATATACCGGCTATACCAATGATGGTGGACAATACCATTATTGACACCCCAAAGCCTATCAGCATCAGTTTATATATTACCAGGCTACTGATTTTTTTATCGTTCATTAGCTATCCTTGTTGCTATAAAGGTTATTAAAAAATATTCATGTAAATTATCACACACCTCAATCATATTATTTATGCATTTCTAATAATGTAACTGTTTGACAAAAGGGCCTTCCTTAGTGTGAATATCCCTGTCAGCATCCCTCCTCACCTGATTTTTCGCTTTGACATGGAAAGCAGGAGAAAATACGATCACCCCTGAAAAAGTCATCGCTATATTATTTCCAGGGATGAGTATACTATAGTGATGTATCGATTTAGTCCTGATAGGACGCACGGATGAAGATGCTTATGTAATAAGACCCGGCTATCAATCAAGCATCATATTTAATTATGCTGCGCTGAGCCAATAAATGGCAGAGCGCCGGCGCAGTGGTGAAACGTGGCCGAGTTGCAAGCAGCATGTGAGCCTGGAGAAAAAGCAGCTATTTTAACGCCACCACGCGAGGCATTTGATAAACTGGGACTGCAAATGGTTTGGATACATAAGATGTGGCAGCGTATTCTTGGCTACCACCTCTCGTATTAATTCGCAATGCATTGAGGAGCATGCTGCCACATTAAAGATAAATAGCCGCCAAGGCGAATGATTTTAAATCCATCATGACATTGAATGTCATTTAAAATATTGCTAAAATAATAAGCCATATTAAATGCTTTAGCCATTATTAGTCACCATCAAAAACGCCTATATATTTCAATCCATTATAGCTATTTTTAATGGGCTCTTTGACAGTTAATTCAGCATCTGCGTACCAAAATAAAGCATTGGCTTTATTTATACCCAGTGCCAAACATTTCTCTTTTATGGATTCCTTTTCATCGTCATCGACAGCAGCATCCTCCAAGATGTCATCCAAACTTACTTCCACTGCTTTCCTTGGGATTATCCCTATAAAATCCTCATCATACCACTTAATCCCAACATCCTTACAAAACCCGCAAACCTTATAACTTGGGTCATCGAAATCACCTTCAACAGAATAATCCAGCTCAAAGTATTCTTGATATTTACTTTCAGAACCCATATTTGTTCCCATCCAAAGATGTACTTTACTATATTTATCAATCATCGCATGCACCCTTTTATACGCATATGTTGACTATGGTGAGAAACTATTATTTTTCTAGCTTCGTTTTTTGTTTCAGCCCTACTAAGCTCATCAATTAATTTATTATGAAAATGCCTACCAGCCCTGCTACCATGATGTGGTCCATCTGGCACGCTATTTCCTTTTTTATCAGTTACATCTACAAAAGTAATTTGATTAGTTGGCACTGTCATCGCTTTGAGTTCTTGAGCACTGAAACCTAATTCTTTGGCTTTACTCGCCATTGAAACAGGGAACATTTCGTGTTTGCCCCCAGGACTTCTTAAGGCTGCTTCCACTGAGGTTTTATTATCAACAATGTCTTGAATTGAAGCATTATTGAACCACGAATCAAACTGGCCTTTTTGCCACGGAACCCAACCCAGCGGATCCACCCACGTCAGCGGGTCCGGCACATAAGCATAGGTGTTCAGCCCCCCCGACAACCCTATCGGGTCCAGCTGGGTAAACCGCCCTGCCACCGGGTCGTAGTAGCGGAATAAATTGTAGTGAAGCCCGGTCTCCGCGTCAAAATACTGCCCCTGAAAGCGCAGGTTCTGCTTCAACCCGCGCGGGCTGCTCTCGCGCTCCGTTTCCCCCCAGGTAGAGAAACTCCCCTGCCACACCACCTCGCCATACTGGTCGGTCATGCGCTCCGGCAGGCCGTTCAGCTCGCTGTGATACCAGTACGTTTCGCTGCTCTCGCCCACGCTGTCCACCCGCGCCAGCGGCTCCCAGCCGCCCTCCGCGTAGATATACTGCGTGCTGCGCGTAGGCTGACGGCTGCTCTGCTCGCCGACCATCTGCAGGCCGACCCAGTGGAAAGTGATAATCTCGGCATCATCCGGTGACTCGCCGTGGCGATGCAGGATCTTCTGCGTACGCCGCCCCAGCAGGTCGTAGCGGTAGGCCACCCGGCTGAACTCGCGGTGGCCGCTCAGGGTCACCTCCGACACGCGGTGCTCGTCGTCCCAGGTGAAATGCTGCTCCACGCCGTCGCGCGCGGCGCGGCGCCACGTCAGGCGGCCAAAGCCGTCATACTGCCAGCGCGCCCCCTTCAGCCGCTGCAGCAGGTTGTGCCACACCACCTGCCCCGGTGCATCGGTGCGGTTGCCCGCCGGGTCGTAGTGGAAGCGCTCCTCCTGCTGCGGGCGCAGCCTGCGCGTCACCTGCCCTTCGGCATCGTAGCCAAAGCGCTGCTGCGCAAACGGCGCTTCGCCGTCGGCGCTGACGCCGTTAATCAGCGTCTGCTGCGCCACCTGGTCAAGCCGGTCCCACTGATAGCGGCGTTCCAGCACCGGGCTGCGCCGCATCACAATGCGCCCGACGCGGTCATAGCGCGTCTCCAGGCTCAGCGCGCCCTGGCTGCGCACGATCTCGCGGTGCAGCGCGTCGCGCTGATAAGCCGTCACTTCCTGGTTCTGCCCGGCGTGCTGCAGGTTGAGCTGCAGCAGGTGCCCGCTGCCGTAACGCAGGAAATTAAGCGCCCGACCGTCGGGGCGGCTGCTCTGGCTGAGGTTGCCCAGCGCATCATACTGATACTGCCACAGGCCGCCGTGATTCTCCTCGCTCAGCAGGTTGCCGAGCGCGTCGCGGGTAAAGTTCAGCTCTTCCGCCCACGCTACCGCCTGGCCTGCAGACTGCGCCTGCTGCCACTGTGCCAGCGCCACTTTGCGCAGCGTGATGCCACGCGGCTGATACCGGTACTCGGTGCGGTGCTCCGCCGTCTGCCGGGCGGTAATACGGCCCAGCGCGTCATACTCCATCTTTGTGCTGTGTGCGGCCAGCGCTTCGCCCGCCTGCACCAGCGGCTGCTGGGTTATCTCAACCACCTGGCCCTGCTGGTCATAGCGATAGCGCTTACGCCGCCCGGCGTAGTCAGTCTGCGCCAGCAGGCGCTCGCCGCTGTCGTACTCAAACTGCCAGCGGTCGCTGTTGGCGTTGATCAATCCGGTCATGCGGCCAAAGCGATCGTACTGGTAACGGGTGACATGCCCGGCAGGGCTGATCTCGCTGACAATCTGCCCGCGCACGTTGCGTTTTACCTTACGCTCGCTGAAGCCGTCAATATTCTCGCCGGTCAGTAGCCCGGCGACATCGTACTCGTAAAGCGTCTCGCGCCCGTCCGGGCGGGTCAACCGCTGCAAACGCCCCGCCGCGCTCCAGCGGTAGCGCGTGCAGTTACCGGCAGCGTCGGTGTGCGCTGCGAGCCGTCCGGCGGCATCATACTGGTTATGGCTTTGGTAGCCCGAGCAGTCCTCGTCATGCAGCAGCTGGCCGCGCTCATCCCAGGCGTAGCGGTGCGTATTCTCCAGCGCATCAATCGTGCAGGTCAGGTCGCCCTGCGCGTTCCACTGGTAGCGCGTCACGGCACCCTGCGGATCGGTTACCGCCACCACATCGCCCAGCGCGCTGTACTGATACTGCCAGGCGGCACCGTCCGGCATGACCTCCTGCTCCGGCAGCGCCCACACCGGGTGCCAGACGGTCAGCGTCGAGCGCCCCAGCGGATCTTTCACCTGCGTCAGGTTGGCGCGCTCGTCGTAGCCATACTCCCAGCGCTCACCCTGCGGGCCGGTGGTGCTGAGCAGCAGTTCGCCCTGCGCCGACCAGCGATAACGCCACTCCGCGCCGTAGCTGTCGGTATAGTGAGTAATACGGTACAGCGCATCCCAGCGATGCTCGCTGCTGCCCCCTGAAAGGCAGGTGACGGTGGCGCTGCGCGCCTGTTCATCCGCATCGATCAGCCAGTGCTCAAGGCTCTGTTCGCCATCGAGAACCTGATATTCGCTGACGCGCCAGTTCTCGCCGTCGGCGGCGGGCCGCCACTGATAGGCCACCGTCAGGCCGGTGGCGTAGCTGTGCGAGGCCAGCAGATCGCTGGCGCGATCCCAGCCAAAGCAGCGGGTGGTGATGCCGTCCGCATCCTGCACCGCAATCAGCTGCCCCTGCGGGTTGTAGGCATAGCGCACCCGCAGCTGCGGCGCGCCGTCTACCTGCTGATGCACCGCCGCCAGCCGCCCGTGAGCATTCTCATAGCTGAGGCGCACTTCCAGCGCCTCGTTGTCGCTGGCGATGGAGACCAGCTGCCCGGCGTCGTTCCAGCTGAAGTGCAGGCAGTTATCGTGGCGATCGTACTGGCGCGCAATGCGCCACTCGCCTTCGCGGGTCGGGTCCGGCTCGTAGAGGAAAAACTCCCCCTGCGCGGTCTGCATCACCACCACGCCCTGCAGAGTGCAGTACAGGGTAAAGCCATCTTCATGGAACTGGATCACATCGCCTGGGCGCACTTCGCCCAGCCCCAGCTCGCGCCCGGACATATCGCGCCAGAGAAAATGCAGCGTACCGTCCGCTGCCTGCACGCGCAGCAGGCGGGTCTCAAACGGCAGCATCCAGCCGCTGCCCAGCATCCCGCTGGCGCGGTTGCGGCTATGGTAAATGCGCTGCCAGTAGAGCGGGATACGGTCCTGCAGCACAAAGTCGAGATCTTCCTGCCCGGCGAGGATCTTCGACCCCAGCGCAATATTGACCGGGTGCGCGGTCGCCATGGCGTTCTGCGCCAGCCTGCCAACGGCCGCCGCCGCCGCGTTCCCCACCGCTTCACCGCCGATGGCGCAGGCGGTTTTACGCACCGCCAGGCGCGCCATCAGGCGACTGACCGAGCGGTCAAGCATCTGCACGCCCAGCTGCCCCAGCTCCTTGCCGAGTCCGCCGCCAATCAGGTTGCCGGCAAAGTAGGCGAGGAAATTTTTACCGCTGCGGATGTCGCGCACCACGATGCTGTCGCCGCCGATGCGCACGCGCGGGTCGTCAGCAACTTCTATCTTCGCCTCGCAGGTGCTGCGGTGACCGTTGCGCACCGCCGGGTGGCCGTTAATCAGTACGCGCTTTGAGCCTTCCGCAAGAAAGTTTTCACTCTCCACCATATGCCCTTTGCTGCACGCCACGGTATCTTTATCCGACGGGGTCGCATAGGGGCTGGCGCTGGCCACGGTCGGCTGCACAATATCCTGGCCGACGTTTTTGAAGAAGTTACCTACCGAATCGGCGTTGATGCTGCTGATACTCTCGCCCAGTGCGCTGAGAAAAGCCCCCGGATGACGCACGGTATCGGCCACGCTGGTGGCCATCGCCATAGCAATCGCCAGCGCGCCCGGCTCATCTTCCGCTTTCGGTGCCGGGGCGTTGAGAAAATCATGGTCGACTTTACCCGCCGCACGCGCCGCTTTTTTGCCCTTCATCAGCACGTTATCGGAACCGCTGGTAATCAGCGCATCCGGCGGGCCACGCATGCCGAGGGTATCCAGCAGGCCATCAACGGCGTCACTGACCATGCTGCCGATGCGCTCCGGAAACCCGTTGACCATCGCCCCCACCACCAGCGCGGCGCCAATCGCCACGCCAACACCGCTGGCGGCCATCGCCGCCCCGGCGGAGAACACCGCCAGATAGATCGCGCCTTCCACCAGCCCGGCGGCGAAGTCCCCCAGCAGCGAGCTGTGGACCAGCGGGTCGTCGATGCGCGCTGCGATTAACTCATCCGCCATCGCTTACGCCTCCCCGCCCGGCAACGGAGTGAATCCCTGACGGATCCCCTCCCAGGTGGCCAGCGCCGCCGCATCGAACTCGCCGCTGCAGCTAAACGTCACCGCCAGCAGATGCGTAGGCAGCATGACCACCAGCAGTTTTTGCGCCACGCGCACGCCCTGCGTCTCAAAGCGCATAGTGATTTCACGGGCGGGCAGCGGCCCGAAATGGCTCTCCTGCGTCTCATCGCCGGAGAACTTCTTCATATCTCGCTTAACTTTGGCAATCTGCTGGTCGATAAAAGCCTGCTCATCGCCCGCTTTTACGTCCCACGCGCGCGTCAGCACCAGCGTGGCGCGGCTTGCTGGCAGGCGCAGAATGGTCACGCTCTGATCCTGCGCCACTTCCGGCAGCGTCAGGGTGCCTTCCGACAGGTGATATTCGACTGGCTGGCTCATGAGTTGCTCCCTGAGTTGTTAAAGGCATCCTTCACTTTGGCGGTGATATCCGCCGGGGTTGGCTGCTGCGGGGCGGCCTGCGCGGGTTGCTTGACGTTGAGATCCAGCGTACCGCCGGTATTGATCTCGCCCTGCTGCGAGGCATTTATCTGGAAGTTAAGGCACTGCAGCGAGATAGTGCCGTTCGGGTCGAGGATCAGCATGCTGTCGCCGCTCAGCAGGCGAATGCCCTGACCTGAAGAGAGCAGGATCGCGCCCTGGCTATCAAGGCTGTAATCGCCGCCCACCAGCTCGCTGCGGTTCAGCTGGGTGGCATGGTGGTAGAGGCCACTCACCTTGCCGTCAAAGCTTTTTGCCACCGCCAGCGTCTGGTTACCGCCAACCGAGCGCGTCTCATCATTTTTAACGGTGGTGTCCATATTGCGCTCGGCCTGCACCCACAGCTGCTCCTCACCCGCTTTATCTTCAAAACGCAGGGCGTTGGCGTTATCCGGGGTACCGTCTTTTGAGCGGCTCATAAAGCCCATCTGCGTGGCGGCGGCGGGCAGCGCCCACGGCGGCATGCTGGCTTCGTTGTAAACGCGCCCGGTGATAATCGGCCGGTCCGGGTCGCCGTTGATAAAGTCGATCACCACCTCGTCATTAACGCGCGGGATCTGCACCCCGCCGAAACCCTGGCCCGCCCACGCGCTCGACACGCGCACCCAGCACGAGCTGGTGTCGTCGCCCTTCGCGTGACGGTCCCAGTGAAACTTCACCTTCACCCGGCCATATTTGTCGGTCCAGATTGATTCACCCTGCGGCCCCACCACCTTCGCCGTCTGCGGACCGTGGGTGCGCGGCCACGCGGTGCGCTGCGCCGAGCGGAACTGCGTACTGGACGGGATCACCGTCAGCCACACCGTGTGATTGCTCTCGCCCCCGCCGGACGCGTAGCTGTTCTCTTCAAAGTGGTACAGCGCGCTGAGGATCAGGTAGTCGTCGGCGTCGCTGGCGAACGGCGGGTTGCTCAGCGTGAAGGTGCAGCCCGGCACGATGCCGGTCGAGGTCGCTTTGGCGTCGATGCGCTGGTGCTCAGCCTG